>Ga0209138_1000030_pt1 | contig 151043 bp, 142 predicted proteins | sample SaaInl3SG_22_DNA_FD_184645 | JGI IMG/M metagenome (GOLD analysis project Ga0209138, IMG submission 184645) | Marine microbial communities from expanding oxygen minimum zones in the Saanich Inlet - ESP_153SG_22_DNA (SPAdes) (version 2) | ecosystem: Environmental > Aquatic > Marine > Intertidal...
ATGGACAGTTAAGCAAATACAGGTCTTTAATATCAATTCAGTTGTCAAATAAGCAGCTTTTAAATTTATTAGACATTTGAAGCTATTTAAACAAATACTATATGATATGAAAGTGGAAACTAGGCCAATTAATGATTCCCACAAAAAATTAATATCTTGTATTATGTAAAAATATCAAAAATGAAAAGAGCATCTATTTTTCTGCTGATCTTAACATCCTCGCTCACGTGTTTTGCGCAGAAACTTCAAGTATCGGAAAACAACAGGTTTCTAATTACGGAAAATAACGAACCTTTCTTCTGGATGGCAGACACCGCCTGGGAACTTTTCCACAGGTGTTCTCGCGAAGAAGTAGATATGTACCTCGATAAAAGAAAATCACAAGGCTTCAATGTAATTCAGGTCGTAGCATTGGCAGAACTCGACGGGCTTAATGAACCAAATCGCTATGGAGCCCACCCCCTTATCGATAATGACCCTTCAAGACCAAATCCAGACTATTTTGAACATGTAGATTATGTTATAGACAAGGCAGAAAGTATGGGGATGTACATTGCCCTCTTGCCCACATGGGGAGATAAAGTCTTTAGGAATAATTGGGGAACTGGTCCTGAAGTGTTCACAATACAAAATTCAAGGATTTTTGGAGGATGGATAGGCAACCGTTATAAGGATAAAAAAAACATTATTTGGGTAATAGGAGGTGATAGGAACCCAAGGATCGAAAAAGATGATCTTACCATTTGGAACAATATGGCGGAGAGCATTGCCAAAGCGGCAGGAGGGTATGAAAATACTTTGATGACCTTTCATCCGCAACCTAATAAATCGGGTGGTTCTTCCAAATGGTTTCATAATGAACCTTGGCTCGATTTCAACATGCACCAGACTGGGCATTGTGCTAATCAGCCTACCTACCAACTCATAAAAGATGATTATGAACTCTCGAATGTTAAGCCTGTGTTAGATGGCGAACCTTTATACGAAGATCACCCAAATTGTTTTAACGCTAAAGATTTGGGTTACAGCGTTGCCGATGATATTAGAAGGATCATGTATTGGAATGTCTTTGCAGGAGGTTTTGGACAAACATACGGATGTCATGATGTTTGGCAAATGTATACCTTGGACAAGAAAGGAATCAATGCACCTCTTAGACCATGGCAGCAAGCCTTGGATCTTCCCATGGCCAATCAGGTGAAACACCTTAAAAACCTATTTTTATCTCGCCCATTTCTGAATAGGATTCCCGACCAGACAATGATAATAAATAAACAAGAAGATAATGAGCATTTTGTAATTGCAACAAGGGATACGGAAGGCAGCTATGCCATGGTCTATTTTCCAACAGGTCAAGAACGAAGATTGTCACTATCCAATCTAAAGACTGAAACCCTCTCAGTTTGGTGGTACGATCCTCGCACTGGAAATTCGTTTGAAGGGAATCCGATTCTAAAAGTCAAGGAAGTTTCCATTCAACCTCCCACCTCAGGAAAAGGGAATGACTGGGTATTAGTTTTAGATTCAGCAAATAGTCAAAGGCTACCACCAGGCAAAATGAAGGACCGATAGCTGAAAATTTATTGATATTAAGTATATTACAAAACACATAGGTAAAGATGTAGACTACGACATAATATTTAAAAGCTAAAAGTTTCCAGCCAGCATTAATCCAAACACAGGGGCATGGGTTATAGGAAACGGTTTTTCTATTGGGGCAGACGGTTGAGATTTGATATGTAATCCATTCTCTTTATATTACATTAATTATTTTTTAAAACTACATATCATGAAACTTAGACAGACCATTTTTGTTCTATTAATTATACTAGTTGGTTCATGCCAAACTGATATTTCTATACTTCAATCAGTAGGTATATCGGAGGATTCTTTAAATGTAGCTACAAAACGTCTTCATAAGTACGTCGATGAGGGTAGATTACCAGGTACTTATGTGAAAATAATTAAAGATGGTAAAGTGGTATATGATGATAAATATGGTTTTATTGATATCGATAAAAAGAAGCCAATAGAGGAAAACTCTTTGTATCGTATTTTCTCAATGACTAAACCTATAACAGCGGTTGCAATTATGAGCCTTTACGATCAGGGCAAACTAAATTTAGACGATAAAGTTTCAAAATACATACCTGAGTTTTTGGACACTCAAGTTTACAAAGAGTTAGACGGAAAACACTCTTTCGAACCACAAAAAACTCCTCTAACTATACGTCATCTATTAACTCACACTTCAGGTATCCCTTATGGATGGGAATCAAGTTATACAGACTCTATTTACAATGTACGACAACATATGAGAAAAGATTGGACATTAGAGGAAATGACAAAGGATATTGCAACAATTCCCCTAAAGTTCCAACCTGGAACCAAATATAACTATGGGTTAGGGATCGATATTGCTGGCTACATTGTAGAGGTAGTCTCTGGGGAAAAGCTGAATAATTATTTTAAGACAGTAATATTTGACCCTTTGAAAATGAACGACACAAGGTTTTACATTCCAGAGGAAAAAAGAGAACAACTCTCTGAGCTTTATACAATGGATGAAAACGGTAAACTAATCATAGTTTCAGATCCTAACATGGAAAAAGTTTTTGGTTCTGCTAAACCACCTAGACTCTTACTTGGAGGTGCTGGTTTGATTTCAACATTAAACGACTATGAGACATTTTGTCGTATGCTGTTAAATAAGGGAGAATTAAATGGAAAACGTATATTATCTGAAAAGGCTGCTGAAATGATAATGACTAATCAATACCCAAAAGAAATGAAAACCAATTCGCAAATGGGACATGGTCTCTCTGGCATGGTTAATCTAGATACAGGAGAATACAATTGGGGAGGTGCTGCTGCTACATCCTTCTGGATAAATCCAAAAGATAATCTTATATTAATATGCTATACTCAATTATTTGGATCCCCTACCTCCTATGCCACTGATTTTAAAGCAACTTTAGATCAAGCTCTTTTTGATAGTGCTCTTAAATAATCTATTAGACTTGGCTTTACATTAATGTGAGTTTTTCTTTTACACCAATGGATACAATCCATATCCCTTATATTCTATCCGTTTCATTGCACTAAACTAAGAATTCCTTAAGATGGTTTTCGGATATAAAAAGAGTAGCATTGATTACAAAACTTTTTTTCACAAAAAGTTTGAACGATAAATTAACTTATAAGATTGGCTTTTTCTCTTGGTTTTTCAAGGAATTTTACGTAATATTCTGATTATCAAGTATATTAAATTGATTTGAGAATTTCTATTTCATTTTTAGTAGTTTGCATTTTACTATTTACGTTAGTTTGCAGTTGTTATACTGAGATAGAGGAACTAGAAACCAAAACTCCTACACAATATACCCTGACAGTCAGTGTTTTAGAGGGTGGTTCAGTTTCTCCGGAAGCTACAGGAACTTATGATATGGGAACGACGATGACACTTTCGGCAATTCCTGATGAAGGATATAGGTTTGTTCGATGGTTAGGGAGCGATAATGACAATGGCAGATGTGGTAGGGTTGTACCTCCACCGACCAGAGGCTATTGTCGGGCTATTGTAACATTATATTCAAACAGGGATATTCAAGCTTTTTTTGAAAAAAAACTCGAATGAGTATAGTCCTTAAAGCCCATAACATTATTAATTAGATCTTGTAAATTATCAGTATGTCCTTTCCATTAAACTAACTGACTTTTTTATATAATTTAACACCAGTTTATAGATCACTAAAATTCAACTGAAATTTGATTCCTAAATAAAGAAACGATGAAAATTATACTAATTATTTTAATCCCTCTAATCTTATTGTCTTGCAGCAAAAATAATCTAGAAAATAATATTCAAGAAAATTTCGAATCAGTCGGAGAATTAAAAAAATATAAAGTTTATATAAATTCAACAAATGGAGGGACTGTAAATATTTCATCTCAACAAGGAGATGTTAATGAATCTGATTTAGACCAACAAACAATAACATCTTTCAAAAGTGCGTCAGGGGAATTTTATACAGGAAAATTTGCAGGTGATTTTTTAATTGGCAATTCAATAGATATTACCGCTATAAACTATGAAGGATTTGAGTTTATTGGTTGGACAGGGTATAAATGCGTCAAGTGCTACTGGTCTATGACCCCCATGGTTTATGATGAGCGTACGATGACACAAACAATTAATTCCAATGTGTTAATTATAGCAAATTTTGAGGAAAAATTACCCTAAAATACTCAATATCACCCCCCCTATCCCAGAGATATATTTCGCTATTTTTGGAAACATTTTAAAAAATAGGATGTGATTTCATTTACAATTCATTTTTTATATATTAGTTAAATAATTAACCATAAACCAATTAAAATGAGAAAATTAACTCTGTTATTATTTATTATTTCTGCAAATTTTGCACTTGCTCAAAACATCACATTTGAACAAGTTGGAATAAAAGTTCAACCAGAAAAAGCATCTTATGTCCTTGACCTTTTAGATGATTTTTACGGCAATATTGAGAAACCTGAGAATGTAAGTATATCTCTAAACAGAATATATTTCAAACCAGAAGGGACTGAAGCTACACACTATCTAACCTTCGCTGGCTCTGTTGAAGGTTTAGCTTCTTTAAGAAAAATTAGAGGGGGTGATAAATATTCAATTTTTAATTCAAATATTTTAAAATTTGCTGAAATTGTTTCTGTCTCTGGCGGATCTACCTTGTTGAGAAACAATCTAGAAAAATCATCTGAGAATACATTTCAAGTTTGGAAATGGAGAGTTGAGGATGCTCCTAGTTTTGCCTCTGCCTTTACTGATTTGATCAAAGCATTCCCACAGCAAGGCTATTTATCACTGGGGCAGTTCACTCATGGAATTAGCTCTGATGGTGAGTCACATTATGTTTATATTACCCACAAAGACTATGCGGCAGCTCTAAATTGGGGACCTAAGACTGCATCACAACAGGAAGCTTTTATCAAATTTCAAAAGATAACTAATAAGTTTTCCAATTTTCTTGGATCAATGACACTCTATAAAATGAAATCTTGGTAAGAATAAATTAATTTGAGTCAAAGCCCTCCCAAAAGGAGGGTTTTTCTTTTTATACCATAGGAGAAAATTTATTCAAGTAATTTGTGAATATTTTTTGTACTCCTAAATTTTCAATATATTAGTAATCTAATTAACCATTAAATCAATTTTTATGAATGTAGCTAAAAACATTAAAAAAGTACGTGTCCATGATGCAATCTGTGGAATATTATATTTAGTAAGCGTAGGATTAACAATTCAGACTGGAAATATAGACTTTCTTTACATTGCGATAGCAGTTGGAGTATTACAGGTTATAAGTCCTTTTACTAAATTTTGTCCTGTATATTTTACTTTGAATAAATTGATGAGTGATACGGATCCAATGCAAAATGGCAAATAATTGATAATTTACAACCCTCCTTTAAGGAGGGTTTTTTTTTAAACCTATAAATACAACCCAAATCCATTCTTCTCTAATTTAGAGTTATTGTGCTACACAATTAAAGTCACTTGGGCATTTTAGCAACCAATTCGTTTACAAATTTTAATAGTTAAAACAGGAGTTGAATTTAAAAAACAGCATATTTTGTAAATAAAACTTTACATTTAAGATATTTCCATTAAATTTGTAAATAAAACTTTACAAAATGAAAGCAAAAAGGAGAAAGGTTATTATTCAATTAGCTATTTGGACTTGGACTTGGGTGGCAACATTAGCAATAGCTACTTTTGGGCCAAACTATTTATGGGAGGATAGGACAATATTGACGATTTGTGCGGTTCTTTTAAATTTATTAAATGGTGGTTTAATGATTCATGCTAATAGAAATCTCTTTAATCATTATGATGAATTGGAGCGGAAGATACATCTAGAATCAATGGGTTTTACTCTAGGAGCTTCAGTAGTGTTTGGTATATCTTATGCTCTGGTAGATCAGTTGGACCTTATTCATTCGGATGCTAAAATTGGAATATTGGTGTTTTTCATAGGAATTACCTACATGATTTCCCTGTTAATCAATAGAAAGCGCTATTTGTGAAAAATGATGTAAGAAACTTGAGAAGGTCTAAAGGAATGACTCAGGAAGAACTTGGAGAAATGATAGGGGTCTCACGACAAACTATAAACGCCATAGAGAAAGAAAAGTTTGATCCAAGTCTAAATACTGCATTTAAAATGTCAAGGGTATTCCAAACTACGATAGAAAAATTCTTTTTTTACGAAAAATAAGACTTGATAATTTTAAGATTAAGATAAAAAAGGCCTAAGAATTTTCTGAGTGAGAAAAACGCCCATTTTTTGATCTTCGCTTCTCTCTTTTAAGAGCAAGTTCAAAGTCTTTATAAGTATAACGTTTCCCATCAACGAAAACAGTTTTTATACCGTCAGGGAAATCCATATGAAGTATTCTTTTTTTCATCGATTAACTAAATTATACTGTTTTTAGATTTAATCAAAATTTATATCTAAAAAATTTAATATCAATAACTTAAAATTAAATCATCAAAGCTATTTTATACCTTTTATGTCTAATTATTTAAACTTAACCCCAACATTTAATTAATATAGTATATAAAATACTTAAAAAGATTTAAATTTAAATAATCATTAAAACTTTAAATCATAAAAAAATGAAGAAAATTATTTTAGTAACTTTTTTGAGTTTCGCATTCATCTCATATTCCCAGATCGCAGCATATCACATGGTCTATGTTAAAGCAGAAGATCAGCCAAAATTTGAGTCTATTGAAAAAAATTACATGTCAAAGATGGCTCAAGCCGCTGTAAATGATGGGCAATTTTCATATTGGGCTTTAGAGAAATTAATTCATCCAATGGTTCCTATTGGAGGGAAATTAAATTTTGGCTTAGTTGGAAACTGGTATCAGTTTGTTATTGTTTACCCAAACATGAAGTCTTATCTCAATTCTGGCCCTTGGTGGGCAAATGCAGGAGAAAAACTAGGAGTTCCACAAGAGATGTTATCCTATAACGCCGAACAAGGAGGAATGTATGTATGGACGATTGAAGATTCTGTCTTTGGGAGTCAACCAGCAAAGTTTAGTGTTTATAATTTTGGGTTTGCAGAAGAAGCACAAACCTTTTTGGATAATCAAAAGCCTTACATGAAGAACTTTGAAAATCAGATGAAAAAGAATGAAAAAGGAAGAGCTGGATGGGTTTCTGGACATCGCCTCTCGCCAAAAAATTTTGGTGAGCATAACGTCATGACATGGGATGGTTTTTTAACTCTAGAAGATGCAATAAATCATCTCAATTATAAAGAATCTAAAAAAAATTATGTGGAATTAGGAATGCCGTCAGGATTCGATTTAAAGTTAGTAGCTGAAAAAATTACTGAAACTACAAACTAGCAAGCTCTTTTTAAAAACGAAACCCTCCCCTGTGGAGGGTTTTTCATTTAAACGAATTAAGGGGTTTCAAATGATGAAGCAGGAAGACCCTCTTTATTAAAAAGAGTAGCCTCAAAATAATTTTTCCAACCGTATCGAACCCTTTTAGGGTTTTTAACCTTATTTGAAGAAACGCGTATTTTATCACCAACAATTTTGGCTTTTGCAGGGAAAAAAGAGCCATTTTCTGTCGCTATTTCAAAACCTAATAAGTCATTTTTTGCTATCAATCCAGATCCTATATAATCAAAACTCAAGTCGATATAAGTAGTATGCAGACTTTGATTTCGATAAAGGGGTCCTGTTTTTACCAAATCTTTTTGCCCATAATCGTTATGCAGTGCCAGTCGTGCTAAACGCAGACCGACATCTTGTTTATTTGCTGGATGGATATCTTTTTCTTCTCCAATATCCATGGTAATCGCCATCCCTGTATTATCTAAGGTCAACGTTTTTCGCTGCGCATCTCGTAGAGATTGTGAAGAGGCTTCTGGTGTGTATTCGTAAGGAGCAATTTGTACAAAATAAAAGGGGAATTCAGCATTCCATCGTGCTCTCCAATCGTTAATCATCCCCGAAAACAAGGTTTGATATTCTTGATGATTTCCCACATTACTTTCCCCTTGATACCATAAAGCACCCTTAATTGCATAAGGAATCACTGGTTGTACCATGGTTTGAAATAAAATACTGTACACATTAGGGTCATTTAACGATTGTCCTGTTTTTAAATTCGCTTGAATTTCTGCTTCATTTTTTAACAACGATTCAAAATCCAAATGGTGCTCTTGAATGGAAGTATTCAAGAAAAAGGCGTGATGCTTTAAACGCCAGCTTCCTTTATCCAACTGCTGCTTTTTATCTTGAGTTTCTAGAAAAGCAGCACCCCTAAAAGCTCCATCACCTGAAGTATCTATTATGCGAATCGCTAATACATTTCCTTCCTTTTTAAGTAAACCTTCTGGAATTTTGTAGGACCTATCTAAACAGCAAGCAAGAGTATTCCCAATTAAGGTGCCATTGATATAGGTATAGTCGAAATCATCTATTCCTCCATTAACAATAAAATTGTAGGCCAAGTCGGGGTCTTCAACATCAAAAGTTTTGCGTAACCAAAGTACTCCATTCTCGGCATAAGTCCCTTTTCGGAAGAATTTTTCATAAGTGATAAACTCCCCAGACGAACCACTAGCTTCAAAAGATTTCCAAGAAGAATCGTCAAACTCTGGAGTGGCAAAATCAAGGTCATTTAATTTAAAAGACTTCCACTCTTCAATATTTTCAGGAATAGAAAAACTCGGTGCGCCTAGATACTTTTCATTGGCTTTTACAAGTTCTTGATTATTTTTAAAATTATTAGCTCGTATTGCCGAAACACCCCCTTGATCTAAAATCTCGTTTGCTTCACTTGCACTTGGCTCCATACTTGCAAGCTTTTCAATACTGGTCCATGCCTCTACTCGTGTTCCGCCCCAAGAGGTGTTCAAAATACCAATAGGAATTTGAAGTTTTTGATTCAATTCTCTCGCAAAAAAGTATCCAACTGCACTAAATTCCCTTACATTTTCGGGTGTGGTTACGTTCCACTTGGCATCATTTATATTGGTTCCATTTAAGTTTCTTGGTACTGTAAACATCCGAATATTAGGATAATTTGCATTTTCAATTTCCTCTGTTTGATTATTTATACGAGCATACATTGGCCACTCCATATTAGATTGTCCTGAAGTCAACCATACCTCTCCCAACATGACATCTTGAAAGAGGATATTTTGATCCATACTAGAAATTTTCATGTCATAAGGTCCGCCAAATTTGGGTGTAGAAATAGCAGCTTGCCAATTGCCACTTTCGGCAACTTTTGTTTTGACTTCATCTCCCCAACTTGCTGTAATAATAATCTCTGCTCCTGGCTCACCCGTCCCCCAAATTGGAACGTTTTTTTGCTGCTGTAGTACCATGTGATCTGAAAAAACTGGAGCTACCCGAAGTTGCTTTTTTTCCATTTGGCAATTAAAAAAAAACATGCTTGTAAAAACAATAAATATTTTTGAGTAAAAAGATGATTGCTTCATAGTTGATTTTAAAAGCTTAATATACGAAAAAGAGAGATTTAAGAATTAAATAGTTCTAAAATAGATAATTACGTTTCACTTTTAATTAGTAATTTGTAACCTAATCATAAACTATTCATTCTATGAAAAATCTTTTATTTTCACTTCCCTTAGTATTTTGTTTTGCAATTGCAAATGGACAAGAAACTTCAACATATGAATCAGCAACCTATATCAATGGTATAGCTGCAGCAGATGTTCCCCGATTTATTGAACTCCATAAAAAGTTTGCAGACCTAGCTGTAGGAGAAAACAGACTAGCAACAGGAGAATGGTTATTTAGACACTGGTATGGATCTGGACACACCTTCGTTATTTATGACCAATACAATAGTATGGAAGATTATATGGCAGATTCTGAACTGTACCTGGAGAATATCAAAGCAAAAATTGATGCCATGAAAGATGAAAGTGAAGTAGAAGCTATAAAAAAAGATTGGGTAGAATACAGAGCTTTTTCTGATGGACATACCGATGAAATTAGAGTTTCTAATTCTAAAACTGGCTTTCTAACTGTAGAAGACGTTAATTTTGATGTCCCTTTTGTTATGGTTGTTGGAAGCTATAATTCATCTGGAAACTGGTCTAAAATGGGTAATGCTTTTTTCGACTGGAGAATAAAGCCTGAAGTTGAAATAGGAAGTTCCATTGCAGGGGGAGTTTCATACCACTATATGGGTTCAGGTCCTGAAGTGGAAGTTTGGCAATGCTATAACTCTTTAGTAGATTTTGCAACTTCTGTAACTTCCACAACTCCTCAATCTGATGCAGCAAAAGAATCTAGTAAAACATTCTGGAGTTTGGTAAGTGGAAGTCATGAAGATCAAATCTATTTACACATCGGACATGTAGATACGGAAAAAGGAGTATTTGATTTAGCTGGACCAAATAAATAATGCTTTAAAACTGAACATCAAAAGCCCTCCTTTAGGAGGGTTTTTTTATGAATCTATTTTCTAGTACTCCAAACAAGTATTTGTACTTTTGATTATTGAAGAGTTAAAAATCAAATGTTATGAAAAAATTTCTATTCCTATTTTTAGTTGTCATCAGCTGCTCCAAACAACAAGATGAGGCTATCGACAGTGAAGTAGTCTCTCCCATTGAGGTAACTCCAGAAGTAGTGATACAAGACTTCGATAATGACACGATCTATAATAAAGTAAAACCAAATTTACTACAATCCTATTGGACCGCTTTTGTTAAATCTGCATCTTTATATGATGTAGATCTCTCATACATTGAGGACGTAACTTTTGTTTCTCAAGATCTTGGAGGAAGTACGGCAGGTATAGCAAACGGATCTTGTGAGGATTATGTACTGATTTTAGTAGATGAAACGGTCTTCAGAAATTTAACCACTGGAGAACAAATTTTCTTGATGTATCATGAACTAGGTCATGATGTATTTAATGCGTCACACGATGGGGGAGGATTAATGTCGCCTAATGTAAGATCATTAGAATACAAATTATTTCAAACTGAAGTAGAAGACTTTTTTACAGGCAAAGATTACATTGAATGGACTGATGAAGAATGTGAGTTTATAAGAGATCTCACTGACAACTAATGCACTACTTAGCTTTCCTCTGAAGATAAAATATTCCGAGACTAGACAAAAACATCAATCCTGCAGGTAAATATTTTATTGCATCATCAGCTACACTAAAGTGCATATACATTGCTCCAAGCATTAAAATACCCATAAGTGATGCAGAGGGGATGATTGTTTTTTCTTTAAAAAAACCTATAAGAAGACCCAAGGCAGCTAGAACTTTTAAACCCCCAATTAAATAAACCATAGTTTCGCTAAGTCCATAAACAGCAAATTCTTCAATCATATTTGAGGCACTTCCTCCTCTATAAATTGTAGCTTGGTTAAAACGGAAAAACCAAACATTCAGAACTACAAGAGAGACGACTAAAGAAAGTATGTTTTTTAAAATTTTCATTTTGTTGATTTTATGCTTTTTATAAAGATAAAGGAATTTATAGACATGTACACGAAAGCTGGTAAAGACTGAATTAAATCATCTTGAATTAAAATTCGGGTTACTAAAGCGCCAGCCATCATTGTTGCCAAAACCGCTGAACTCATTGAAAGCAATTTAATTTTATATAGACCTAAAAGAATTCCTGCACCTGCCAGTAGTTGAACAACCGCTATCAAAACTCGATAATCAGAAAACCCAAAGCGGACAAACTCATCTTTATAAAAAGGATCTATTAATGCCAATACTCCATAAATAAAATGAGAGATGCCAGAAAAAATTCTTAAAATCTTGTAAATCATTTTGCGAAACTAAACCTTCCACTTTTATTTCATTCTTTTTTTCTTTATTATTATTGATATAAAAATATCTCTAGAGTGAAAGTGAACTGGTTTTTCTTAATTTAGGCATACATCCATGATCATCAAAAAAACGTATATGCGTCATCTCTTATTCGTCATTTTAATTAGCACTTTTATTTCTTGTTCTCAACAAAAAACACCTCAGTCTGAATACATAATGGTATGGAACGATGAATTTGAACAAAATGAACCAGAGCTCGATTCATCAAAATGGTTTCTTGAAACTATAGGGCCAAACAATGGTTCATGGTACAATGATGAATTACAGCACTATACGAGCCGCACAGAAAATGCTGTAGTAAATGATGGATTCCTTACTATTACAGCAAAGAAAGAAGTGTATACTCATTCTGAAATAACTCTTCCCTACACTTCCGCAAGACTAAATTCCAAATTTTCTTTTACTTATGGTAAAGTTACTGTCAGAGCAAAGCTCCCTAAAGCTCAGGGTACTTGGCCCGCTATTTGGACATTAGGGAGTAACTATGAAGTTGTAGGATGGCCTGCTTGTGGCGAAATTGATATCATGGAACAACTCTTTGAAGATTTTGACATGATACAATGTGCAGTTCATACTCCAGATACTCACGGAGAAAATACCATAGTTAAACAGGTTTATGTCTCAGATGTTACTGAAAATTTTCATGAGTACGGAATGGAATGGACATCAGATAAAATTGATTTTTCCGTAGATGGAAAAGTTTATTTCACGTACAGTCCCAAAAACAAAACTTCACAGAACTGGCCTTATTACAACGATCAATATATCCTACTAAATGTTGCCATGGGTGGTAACCTAGGAGGAACAATTGATCCAAACTTTAATGAAGATACCATGGTTGTAGATTATGTTAGAGTTTATCAGAAAAAATAACTTTTAATTCAGAATAAAAAACTGAATCAGTATCTTCGCTTAAAATCTTTCATATGACCATTAAAGGTGTTGCAATTGTCGTCATTATCACCATGATCATCGTACTTGTTTTTGTCCTTAGAGACATGGCAAAATCCGAATAAATATCTTCTAAAGAAAATAAAAACATTCAACCCTTTTTTTATAAAAAAACATATTGTAATATTGCAATATGGGAATTACAAAAACAGAGGGCTTCACCTCTAAAGTTACAGACACTGCACTGATTTTTAAAGCGCTTGGGCATCCCGCTCGACTTGCTATAATGGAATATCTTGCAATGAGTCCTTCTTGCATCTGTAATGACATTGTAGATCAGATTCCTTTGGCACAACCCACAATTTCAAGACATCTTACAGAACTAAAGAACGCTGGACTTATTCAGGGCACAATAGAAGGTAAAAATATGTGCTATTGTATAAATGAAAAAAGATGGGCGGAACTGAAAAAACATATCAATCAGTTCAACCTCCCAATTATTGAATGAAACTCAAACTTACGGACAAATTAAACCCTTAAAATCATGAAACTTTCTGAATTAAAATCAATTTTAGACGAAATCGAAACAGTTGAATTTGAACTTCCTGATGGCAACTTAATTCCTCAACATTTTCATGTAACCGAAATTGGTCAAGTTGACAAACGCTTTATGGATTGTGGAGGTAAACTCAGAAAAGAATCTGTCATTAATTTTCAACTCTTTTCAGCAGATGATTATGACCATCGTTTGAGCGTTCAAAAACTAAAATCGATTCTAAAACAATCTGAACAAACACTCTTACTGGATGATTTGGAAATTGAAGTAGAGTTCCAATCTGATACAATTGGAAAATACCATCTTGATTTCGAACATTCTCGGTTAAAATTAGTCACTACTCAAACAGCCTGCCTTGCAACTGACAAATGTGGAATTCCATCTTTATCAAGTTCAAATTCAACACAAAATTCTTGTACTCCTGGTTCGGGCTGTTGTTAATCCTATTCATATAAATCAAAAGTAAATGTTTGCCAAACTAAACACTACATTAGCAGAAGCACTAAAGAAATCCATTGAAGAAGAACGGAAAGAAATTCTTAATGAGTTAATCGCTTATATTCAAGGGAAAGTTGATTCAAAACAAAAGGTATTACTCAATTTTATTTGCACCCATAATTCCCGTAGAAGTCAGTTTTCTCAAATATGGGCGCAAACTGCTGCTTCCTATTACGATATTGATGCAACTTGCTTTTCAGGAGGTGTAGAAGTAACTGCATTTAATGAGCGTGCAGTAGCTTCCATAAAGCGTAGTGGGTTTGAAGTCCAAACTGAAGGAGGAATAAATCCAAAATACATAGTACGATTTTCATTAGATTCAAATCCCATCATTACTTTCTCAAAGCTTTTTGATAATGAAACAGCTGCAAAAGAACCTTTTGCAGCTGTAATGACATGTGCTCATGCAGATGAAAACTGTCCTTTGATACCTTCTGCTGAAAAAAGGATTGCTGTGCGATATGAAGACCCAAAAGCCTTTGACGATACTCCAGAGGAAAATGCTAAATACGATGAAAGATCGCTGCAAATTGCCTCCGAAATGTTTTATGTATTTGGACAAATCCGTAAATAACGAAATTTGTAATCTATTATTTTTTGTAATTTTAAATTTAAAATAGATTCATTTTGCTTAAAAAAATCCCAATATCATCTTTTTACGCGCTGACTTTATTATTCATTCCATTTCTTGGAATGCAATTTTCTGAAGAAATAAATTGGTCTATTTTCGATTTCCTTTTGATGGGTGTGTTATTGTTTGTCCTAAGCTTAGGAATTCATTTTATTTTAAAAAAAACACTTGTACTTAATCTAAGAATTCTCTTCATTTCATTTGCAATTGTACTTTTCCTGTTTATTTGGGCAGAATTAGCCGTTGGAATAATTGACTCCAGATTTGCTGGCAACTGACTTCTGTAAAGCAAAAAAATTAATCATTCAAATATTATCCCCTAAATATGAAAACAAACACCTTCTGCCTCGTCCTTCTATTCATTATTGTCCTAAGTTCTTTCAATTCTTGTGCTACATTAAAAAAGCAAACTCCTAAAACAAAAAATTCTAAAGTAGAGCTTCCTCCTAATGTTCCTTCTAACAAGTATTCTAAAAAAAGAGGTTAGTTTTTACGATTATTTTTAGAGAAGAAATCTTTGAAAAAACTCAACGAAGTCTTCAAAAAACTGTAATTTGAAAACAAAACCATAAATCAATTCGTTTCACACTGTTGGTGTTTATTACAAATTGTTTCTCTGAATCCCAATTCCAAAAGAAATTCTAGTAACCTCTAGTTTCTTTGAAATATAAATAGATGATGACTAATAGAAATAGAATTTTTCAAATTGATGCTTTCACCAATCTATTATTTGGAGGCAACCCAGCTTGTGTAGTTCCGCTAAAAGAATGGCTCAAAGATGAGATTTTGCTCAAAATTGCAAAAGAAAATGCTGTCCCCGAGACTGCTTTTTTAGTTGAAAAAGAAAATACTTTCCACCTTAGATGGTTTACACCCGATATTGAAATGGACCTTTGTGGTCATGCTACTCTTGCTGCAGCTCATTGCTTAAAAAAACACTTGGGATTTTCAAAAGAGGAAATTGAATTTGATACCCTCAGTGGAAAACTTAAAGTAACTTCTAAAGGAGGATTGTATTTTTTAAATTTACCTTCAAGACCTCCCAGGGAAACCAAACTGCCGGAAGCAATTAAAAATGGTCTAAGTATTCTTCCTACTGAAGTGTACAAAGCAAGAGATTATTTATTACTCTATGAAACAGAGCAACAAATTCAAAATATAAAAATTAATAGGGCATCATTTGATACGATTGACCTTGGTACTGGTGGGGTAATCATCACTTGCAAAGGAACTGACGTTGATTTTGTATCCCGTTTTTTCACCCCTCAAGCCACAATATTAGAAGATCCAGTTACTGGATCCGCTCATTGTTCCCTCATCCCTTTTTGGGCAGAACGACTTGGAAAGAAAAAAATGAAAGCCGAACAGCTTTCTGAAAGAGGAGGAATTTTATTCTGCGAAACAATGGGAGAAAGAGTTCTCACCGGAGGTGAGGCGCGTACCTATTTTGAGGGGTATTTCTCTTATCAACAAGAACAACCCTTTGAAAATAATTAAATTTTAAAATATTACCAATCTAAACCAATTCTCTTTTTCTTTGTCTAAAAATTAAACTTATAATATAGCTGTGATTAAAATTAAAAATAAAAGATCTACTTGTCCTGTTAGTACTGCACTTGAAATTATTGGAGATCAATGGAGTCTTATAATTGTTCGTGACTTATTTTTAGAACGCACTACATTTTCTGACTTTCGTAATTCGCCTGAAAAAATATCTACCAACATACTCTCCAATCGTTTGCGCAAACTACAAGATTTAGATTTGATTAGTTATGCCCTTAATCCTAAAAACAAAAAGATTAAAGTCTATTTTTTAAAGGATGCAGGAATCGATTTATATCCATTACTTTATGAATTATCAATATGGAGTAAAAAACATTTGGATATGAAATTTCATCCTTTGTCCGAAGACTGGTATGAAGCTGTGAAAGGAAAAGACTCTAATGAAGTCATTTCACAGATATCAGAAAATTATAAAGGATTCAGAGAAAAAGTCCTTAAAGAAATGATAGTTTAATTTCTTAAAAAATCCCAACCCATACCGTCAATAACACTTCTGTAGATGAAAGATTTCTGGAATGCCCGTTATGCAAGTAAAGAATATGCTTATGGTAAAGAGCCTAATGTCTTTTTTAAGCAAACATTACTTAAATTAAAACCTGGTAGAATCTTATTGCCAGCAGAAGGTGAGGGAAGAAATGCTGTTTTTGCTGCCTCTATAGGTTGGGAGGTACACGCCTATGATTTTAGTGAAATGGCTTTTGAAAAAGCTATGGCACTTGCGTCAGAAAAAAAAGTGAAAATAAATTATCAAATTGCATCTCTCTCTGAAATTGAATTCCCAGATAAGTTTTTTGATGCCATAGGTTTAATTTACGTCCACTTTCCAGATTCCATAAGAAAATCAAATCATCGGCAATTAATTAAATTTTTAGCACCAAAAGGAAACGTAATTTTAGAGGCATTTAGCAAAAATCATCCCTATTACCAAAAGCAAAATCCAAAAGTTGGTGGACCCAAGCAACCTTCACAACTTTATGATATTGAAGGGATAAAAGATGATTTTTGTGATATTTCTCTACAAACAATTAAAGAGGAAATCATTGAACTTTCAGAGGGCAGCTTTCACCTTGGTAAGACCTCAGTGATTAGAATGCAAGGGAAAAAATAGTCCATAACTGAAAGTGAAACAACAATTAGAGTTTTTTCGTACTTTCAAAAAAAAAACAAATGAGAAAATTATTCCTATTGATATTTTTCCCAATGTATATGCTTCAAGGTCAGGTTAACTTTCCTAGCAATACTGCGGTAAAAACAACTGAGCTTAATTATCAAGCATTTACAAATGCTACGATTCATATAAATTCTAATACGGTTATCAATAAGGCCACTTTATTAGAACAAAATGGTCGAATTATTGCTGTCGGACAAAACGTTAAACTTCCAAAAAATACAAGAGTTCACGATAAATCCGGGACACACATTTACCCCTCATTTATTGAACTCAATAGCAACTTTGGAGTCAAAACTGAAAAAAGTTCTCGTTCAGGAAGAAGCACACAATATGTAGCCAGTAGAGATGGTTACTATTGGAACGATCATATCATAAGTGATTACAACAGTCTAGAAGATTACAATTACGACAAAACCAAGGCAAAAAGTATGCGGGAAGCTGGTTTTGGAGTGGTAAATACGCACCGCAACAATGGGATACACAGAGGAACAAGTATTCTATTATCACTTAGCGATAACTTAGCTGATCGAGATCGTTTAATTTCAACCCAAGCTGCTGAGCATTTTTCATTTAAAAAAAGTACGACTTCTAATCAATCGTATCCTAGTTCTATTATGGGTTCTATAGCCCTCATTCGGCAATTTTATCACGATGTTAGTTGGTATGAAGCTGGGAATGCCGACCATAAAGACTTAGCCATTGAGGCTGCACTGGAGCAGAAGTCATTGCCTAAAATTTTTGAAACTGATGACAAACTCAACACTTTAAGAGCTGTAAAAGTAGGTAATGAAATGGGATTAAATCTTGCAGTAGTTGCAAGTGGACAAGAGTACGAGCTTCTTGATGAACTTAAGTCGCACAACGCAAAATTAATTTTACCACTTGATTTCCCAAAAGCATATGAAACTGGTGATCCTTTATTGTTAAAAAAAATTACGCTAAGTCAACTGCGCCATTGGAATCAGGCACCAATGAATCCAGCAGCAGTTGCTCAGGCAGGGATATCATTTGCACTAACAACGCATCAGTTAAAATCTCCTGATTCCTTTTTGCCAAACTTAAAGAAAGCAATCGCATACGGTCTTTCAGAAGAAAAAGCCCTGGCTGCTTTGACTACTGTTCCCGCACAAATTTTAAAGCAAGAAAAAAACATTGGCTCACTTGAAAAAGGTAAACTTGCTAATTTTGTAGTAACCTCGGGCCCATTGTTTGAAAATGCAACTGAGATTTACGAAAATTGGGTAAAAGGAACCCCACATATAATTGTAAATCACAACATCAAGAATATTGATGGGAAATACAATGTTGAAATTCAAGGCAAAACATATAAACTGGAGCTTAAAAACAGTCAGAATAAAATTAGTGCGACAGCTCAAATGGATACTTTGAAGTACAAAACAAAAGTAAATTACAAAGACCACTGGTTTACTATTACAATTCTGGATGAAAAAGAAAAAGCCTATGCACAACTGAACACCAAAATCAGTGCTAATGGATTAGAGGGTGGTCAAGGGAAAGATTTTTCTGGAGATCAAATCAACTGGAAAATCACAAAGACAGAAACTGAACAAATCACTAAAAAAGATAAAATCCCTCAATATTACGAACCACTACCCGTAACTTTTCCAAACAAAGCTTACGGGTTTTCAGAACGACCAAAACCAGAAACACTTCTCTTCAAAAATGCAACAGTATGGACTAATGAAAAAGAAGGAATTTTAGAAAATACAGATGTTTTAGTAGTTAATGGAAAAATTTCTCAAGTAGGCAATCAATTAGAAGCAAATGGAGCCAAAATTATTGATGCCACAGGCAAACACCTGACTTCTGGAATCATAGATGAACATTCGCATCTTGGTGCCTCAAGTATAAACGAAGGAGGTCATAATTCTTCTGCAGAAGTAAGTATTGAAGATGTCTTAGAACCAGACGATATCGGTCTTTACCGAGACTTAGCAGGTGGTGTAACTACCATTCAAATTTTACATGGTTCAGCCAACCCCATAGGAGGACGCTCAGCGATTATCAAACTCAAGTGGGGAGAGTCAGCTGAAAACCTTCTAATCAAAGATGCAGATCCATTTATCAAATTTGCATTAGGAGAAAATGTAAAGCAATCTAACTGGGGAAGTTTTTCCAGATTTCCTCAAACCCGTATGGGAGTAGAACAAGTATTCATAGATTACTTCCAACGAGCAAAAGAGTATGGAAAGCAGTGGGACGATTACAATACTCTTCCAAAAAAAGCAAAAGTAAAAACGAAAGCACCTCGTTACGATATTGAGATGGAAGTACTTTTGCAAATCTTAAAAGGAGAACGATTTATTTCAAGTCACTCATATGTCCAATCTGAAATTAATATGCTAATGAAAGTTGCAGAAAGCTTTGGTTTTAGAATCAATACTTTCACTCATATTCTTGAAGGATATAAAGTGGCTGATAAAATGGCTGAGCACGGAGTTGGAGGTTCTACTTTTTCAGACTGGTGGGCCTATAAAAATGAGGTAAAAGACGCTATCCCCTACAACGGAGCCATCATGCATAACGCAGGAGTAACTGTTGCCTTTAACTCTGACGATGCCGAAATGTCAAGACGCTTAAATCAAGAAGCCGCGAAGGCAGTAAAATATGGCGGAATTTCGGAAGAAGATGCCTGGAAGTTTGTCACCCTTAACCCTGCCAAACTATTGCACCTAGACCACCGTATAGGCAGTATCAAAGCAGGAAAAGATGCAGATCTTGTATTATGGTCTGATCACCCGCTTTCCATCTATGCAACAGCAGAAAAAACATTGATCGAAGGAACTGTTTATTACGATGCAGAAACTACAGAAGATCAATTGAAGCGCATCGAAACAGAAAAGCAGCAAATAATCAGTCAGATGTTAATGGCTAAAGAGAATGGAGCTGCTACTCAAAATCCTACCAAAGGAGCCAAGAAGGAATTTACATGTGAAACTTTAGACTAAAAAGACAATGAAAAAATTTATTAAAATACTTATTCTAACTTTGTGGCTTCCTGTAATTGGTCAACAAACACCTGCTAGTACTCAACAAAAATCAATCCTAATAACCAATGCATTTCTTCATATAGGTGACGGGACTACAATTTCAGATGCTGTACTTGGCTTTAAAGACGGTAAAATTACCTTCATAGGTAAGGAGCAAGATGCACCATCTTTCGATTTAAAAATTGATGCCAAAGGGCAACACCTTTATCCAGGTTTTATAGCAACAAATAGTTCTATTGGTTTGGTAGAAATTGATGCCATTCGTGCCACACGAGATGAAGATGAAATTGGCGATTTTTTGCCTCATATCCGAACCGCTATTGCATATGACGCAGAATCTAAAATAGTTGAAAGCATGCGCCCAAATGGAGTCTTAATTGCTCAGGTTAGTCCAAGAGGAGGACTTATTTCTGGAAGCTCCTCTGTAATGCAACTCGATGCTTGGAATTGGGAAGACGCGATAATCAAAACAGACGAGGGTATTCACCTTAACTGGCCCAATCCTTATTCCAGAGGAAGATCTTGGTTAGGAGAAGACCCTGGATTGAAAACCAATAAAAATTACCTGTCTACTTTAGAAAAAATCAAAATGTTTTTTGAAAATGCTAAAGTGTATGACCCAAATCAAAATCCAGTACATCTTCCTTATCAGGCTATGGAAGGGATTTTTGATGGCTCAAAATCCGTTTATCTTCATGCAGAAGACGAAAAACAAATTGTAGATGGCATTAGCTATCTTAAAAGTCTAGAAATCCAAAAAGTGGTATTGGTTGGTGCAAATGAAGCAACCTCCCAAGTAGATTTTATCAAAAGGCACAATATTCCAGTTATTGCTTCCAGACCTCATCGTCTCCCGGACAATGAAGATGAAGACATTAAGGGAAGTTTTAAATTAGCCGCAAAACTCAATGAGGCTGGTGTTCTAGTGAGTATTGATGTGAGTGGAAGAATGGAACGAATGTATACCAGAAACTTACCATTTTATGCAGGAAGTTTTGCAGCTTATGGGATGGATAAGGAAGAGGCACTGAAACTCATCACTTCTAATCCTTCTAAAATTTTAGGAATTGACAATAGACTTGGAACGCTAACAGTTGGTAAAGATGCCACTTTGTTTCTCTCATTAGGAGATGCATTGGATATGCGAACAAACCAAATCTACAAAGCGTGGATCGAAGGAAGAGAAATTAGTTTAGAAACACATCAAACTGAACTTTGGAAACGATATTCTGATAAATATTCAATCGACAACAAAAACTAAAAGAAATTGGAATCAGTTAATATCCAGGTTATTTCGTTTCTTATTCTCATCTTCCCTAATTTATTTTTTGAATGAAGTTTTACATTTCGCCTGCAATAATTTTATTCTTGTCAATCATAATAGGAATAAACCCATTATCGAGTAGTGCACAAGAATTAGAAAAACGAAGTGTTTTCGTTAAAAAAATTTCGGATAAAATTCAGCTTGACGGAATTTTAGATGAAGTGATTTGGGATCAAGCAGAGATTGCAACAGATTTTTGGCAAATGTTCCCTACAGATTCTTTGCGATCAACCAATTCTACAACTGTAAAATTATTATATGATGACACCCATATTTATATTGGTGCCAAAGCCATAGGAATTGGAGCTGATTTTATGGTGAGTTCATTAAAAAGGGACTTCAGTGCTCGATCCAATGACAACGTAACCTTTCTTTTTGATACTTTCAGAGATGGACAAAATGCATTCTTATTTGGAGTAAACGCATACGGCGTCCAAAGAGAAGGTTTGATTTCAGACAGAGGAGTCGCTATTTCTGGTTTTAATTTAACATGGGACATTAAATGGCTAGCTGAAAGTACAATAAATGGAGACTCTTTTACTATTGAAATTGCTATACCGCTGAATTCAATAAAGTATCCTGAAGGAAGTCAGCGTTGGGGGTTCCAGTCCTATCGCTACGATATGCAAAGCAATGAAAGAAGTTCCTGGTCACCTGTTCCACAAAATCAAATACCAGTAAATCTAGGCTTTCTAGGAGAACTTGTTTTTGAAAAACCTTTGTCCAAAAATAAAACTCCTTTATATCTTATTCCCTATACCAATATTCTCTCTTCTAATGATTTTAGTGCAAATCCTACCAGCAACTCTATCACTCTGGGAGGTGATCTCAAAATTGCGGTTGGAAACGGTTTAAATTTAGATGTTACACTGAATCCTGATTTTTCAAATGTAGAAGTTGATAATATCATTACTAATCTCACTCGCTTTGAAATTTCACTGCCTGAAAAACGTCAATTTTTTATAGATAACGGCGATCTGTTTGGCAACTTTGGGGGAAGTAGAGAAGCAATCCCTTTTTTTTCTAGACGTATTGGAATTGCCAAAGATCCAGATGGAAATACAATTCAAAATAATATATTAGGTGGTATCAGATTGAGCGGAAAGCTTGATGAAAACTGGCGTATCGGCTTTTTAAGCATTCAAAATCAAGAAGACTTAAATAATCAAATTACTTCCAATAACAACGCAATGTTTGCATTACAAAGAAAGATTTTTAATCAATCTCAAATAGGTGCATTCATCGTCAATAGAGAAAGTGTAAAAGATTATGAATTTCTAAAAGATGAAGATCGTTACAACAGAGTAATTGGATTAGACTACAACTTAAATTCTGCAAATAATAGATGGACTGGAAAATTTTATACCCATAAATCCTTTCAACCCGATGATAATGAGGGGAATCTTTCTTCTGGAGGATCAATAGCATACAACACACGTATTTGGCAATTCTCATCAAAATTGATTTATGTAGATCAAGATTTTCGTTCTGATTTGGGTTTTATTCCCCGTTCAGGAATTATTAAAACTGGGATTTCAGGGGGACGCACTTTCTATCCCAAAAAAGGGAAAATAAATTCGCATAGTATTCAGCTATCAGATTACAGTTGGTATCAAAAAAGTTTAGATTACCAAAAGACAGATCATAATAGGAGGCTTGAATACACTATGGAGTTAAAAAAACAGGACCAACTTGCTTTTACTATCAGAGACCAATATATCTTTTTGTCCAGTGCGTTTGATCCCACTCGCTCAGAAAATGGAATCCCCTTACCCAGCGATGAAGGGTATAATTTTAATGAATGGTCTTTGGAATACCAGTCCAATGTTGCACGTTTATTCAATTTTTCTTCAGAAGTTTCCTATGGCTCATTTTTTAATGGGACACGTTTTTCTGTAAAAGGAACTACCCAATTTCGGGTACAACCCAAACTTGCCATGAGCTTACTTTGGGATTATAATCAAATTCGTCTTCCTAATCCGTATCCATCAGCTAACATCATCTTAGTAAGTCCTAAAATTGAATTAACGCTGAATAAAAAACTCTTTTGGTCCACTTTAGTTCAGTACAGTAATCAGACCGAGAATTTAGGAATCAACTCCAGACTTCAATGGCGATTTGCTCCTCTTTCAGATCTGTTTTTAGTTTATAATGACAACTATTATACTCGAGAATTTGGCCCTGTATATCGGTCCATAAATCTTAAACTAACTTACTGGTTAAGTTTATAAAAAAAGACCCGTTAAACGGGTCTTTAATTTAATTCCAAACGATCCTACAATCTTAGGATGCATTTTGCTTTTTAATCAAATTCAGCGCAGAGCCTTCTCTAAACCAATCAATTTGCTGATCGTTATAGGTATGATTCGCTATTAAATGATCCTTAGAACCATCTGAATGGACAAGCTCAATGGTTAATGTTTTTCCAGGTGCAAAATCAGCTAAATCTATAAAATTGAAGATATCATCTTCTTGGATTAGATCATAATCTGATTCTTGAGCAAAGGTTATTCCTAACATCCCTTGCTTTTTCAAGTTGGTCTCATGAATTCGAGCAAAAGATTTTACAAGAACTACTTTTACACCTAGGTGTCTAGGCTCCATAGCGGCATGTTCTCTAGAAGAACCTTCTCCATAATTGTGATCACCTACAACCACCGTTTCAATTCCTGCAGCTTTGTATTCTCTTTGCACATCGGGTACACCGCCGTAATCTCCTGTCAATTGATTCTTGACAAAATTGGTTTTTTGATTAAATGCATTGACAGCACCTATCAAACAGTTATTAGAAATATTATCCAAATGTCCTCTGTAACGTAACCATGGACCTGCCATTGAAATATGATCCGTAGTACATTTTCCATGCGCTTTGATTAATAACTTTGCTCCCATTAAATTAGCACCATCCCATTGAGAAAATGGAGTTAAAAGTTGTAAGCGTTCAGAATCAGGTTTTACGATGACTTCAACAGCGGAACTGTCTTCTTCTGGGGCAAGGTAGCCATTATCCTCTACATCAAATCCTTGAGGAGGAAGTTCTATCCCTTGAGGAGGATCTAGTCGAACCTCTTCTCCTGCTTCATTAATTAAGCTATCAGTAATTGGGTTAAAATCTAATCTTCCTGAGATAGCAACAGCTGCAACCATTTCTGGAGAAGCTACAAAAGCATGAGTATTAGGGTTTCCATCAGCGCGTTTAGAAAAGTTTCTATTAAACGAATGAATAATGGAATTGGCTTCTTGCTTATCGGCACCCTCTCTGGCCCATTGACCAATACAAGGCCCACAGGCATTTGTAAAAATTTTTGCGTTTAAGTCTTCAAAAATTGAAAGTAAACCATCACGCTCAGCAGTAAAGCGAACTTGCTCAGAACCAGGGTTGATTCCAAATTCAGCCTTCGTTTTTAAGTTTTTAGCTACCGCTTGTTTTGCTATTGAAGCAGCACGAGATAAATCCTCGTAAGAGGAATTTGTACAAGAACCTATCAGTCCCCATTCTACTTGTAACGGCCATCCGCTAGCTTTTGCAACCTCTTTCATCTCTGCTACAGGCGTTGCTAAATCAGGAGTAAAAGGTCCGTTTATATGTGGTGTTAGTGTATCTAAATCGATCTCAATAACTTCATCAAAATACTTTTCAGGATCAGCATAGACTTCAGGGTCAGCAGTTAAGTGTTCTTTAACTTCGTTTGCCGCATCTGCTACATCATCTCTGCCAGTTGCTCTAAGATATCGCTCCATAGAGGAATCATATCCAAATGTAGAAGTAGTTGCACCAACTTCAGCTCCCATATTACAAATTGTACCTTTCCCAGTACAGGACATTGACGCTGCACCCTCACCAAAATACTCAATGATTGCACCCGTTCCTCCCTTTACAGTGAGGATACCTGCAACTTTTAAAATAACATCTTTAGGAGCCGTCCAACCGTTTAATTTTCCTGTAAGTTTTACTCCTATAAGTTTTGGAAACTTTAATTCCCAAGCCATATCTGCCATGACATCTACAGCATCAGCACCACCAACTCCAATGGCTACCATTCCAAGGCCACCTGCATTAACAGTGTGTGAATCCGTTCCAATCATCATTCCCCCTGGGAATGCATAATTTTCAAGAACTACTTGGTGTATAATACCGGCTCCTGGTTTCCAAAATCCTATTCCGTATTTGTTAGATACAGATTCTAAAAAATCGAATACCTCTGCTGAAGCACTGTTAGCAGTTTTTAAGTCCTTAGTTGCTCCTTCTTTCGCTTGAATCAAGTGATCACAGTGAACTGTAGTAGGTACTGCTACTTTAGCTTTTCCAGATTGCATAAACTGCAACAATGCCATTTGAGCAGTTGCATCTTGACATGCAATACGATCTGGAGCAAAATCAACATAGTCTTTCCCTCTTTCAAAAGTATTTTTTGCTGGAGTATCCCATAAATGAGAGTACAAAATCTTTTCTGTAGCGGTTAAAGGTTTGCTTGTTAATTTTCTTGCTTGTTCTACACGCTCTGGAAGCCGGCTGTATACCTGCTTTATCATCTCGATATCAAAGGCCATATTAGTGGATTTAAATTCGTCGTAAAATTAGAAAAATAAACAGTAGTTTTTAACTTTTAGTTTCAAGGATTTAAAAAGAATTTCGACAATCAAAATTCAATTCGTTATTACAAATTCCATTTTAACTGAATATTTAAAGCGCTACGTTTAAGAGCTGACCACTTAACTGTATGAGTCTCAGTTCTGCAAGTTTCGCCTGATATTTTGCAGCTGCTCTTTGGATTTGTGCATTTCGCAAATTAATCTGAGCTTGTCTAAATTCAATTGCTGTTATAGAACCCAATCTGTATTGTGCCTGAGAACGTTCAAAATTATAAGTGCCTGTTTCCACCTGCTTGTCTTGAATCTCAAAAATTTTTATAGCGTTTTTATAACTCTGTTTTGCATTGATTATATCCCGTTCAAAAGTCAATTGAATTTCTTGTTCCTGAAGCGTTTGATTTTCATAGGTGATTTTTGCATTTTTAACTTGAGTAATCGTTCTCCCTCCATCGAATAAATTCCATGTTAAATTCGCTCCAACCCCCAAAGAGAATGTTGTATTATTTGTGCCAGGGAAAAAGGCCGATGCTGGGCTTTGATTTAAATTCCAACCGTAAGAACCTACAAGTCCAAGAGTTGGTAAATATCCAGATTGGCTTACCTTGATATCATACGCATTTATTTGTTTAAAGCTTTTTTGCTGTAAAAGATCAACATTAAACTGAGGTGCTGTTTCTATCCACTGAGATATTTGAACTTCAGGGGTAAAAATAACTTGCGTATCCACTCTAAAATCTTGCTCAATTGGCAGGTTTAAAATTAAGTTAAGATCCCTTTTAGCATTATCTAACTCTTGCTTTGTTTGAAGTAAATTTATACTATCATTTGTTACGTCAACTTGTGCATTAAGCACCGCAAGTTTATTCGTCTGACCAAATGAAAATGAACTCTCAGCGCGTTTTTGTCTGTCTTTGGAAACGGCTAATGCTTGTTCCAAATTAGCAGTAGCCTCTGATAATTGAGCTACGTTAAAATACACACTAAATAATTGTAAAATGGTCTGCTCTATGGTTTGTCGAAGTTGTAATTCGCTTAAAGCATATTGCTCTTTCAATCTTTTATATATGTATTTTCGTCCGAATCCATCAAAAAGTGTATAATTAAGATTGACCCCTGCATTAAACCGTTTTGATTCTTGGTCGTTTAAATTGGCATTGGGTCTTTGACTTCCATCTTCCAGAAACTGTCCAGGAAATTCGATCTCAGAATCCGAAGCATTCAAAGTACTACCCCCTAAAATTGAAACGGTAGGCAAGTATCCAGAATTGAGAATTTCGCTATTATTTTTTACGATTTCATTTGCATTTTTGGACATCTGAATCCCAAAATTATTTTCTAATGCCAAGGCTAAGGCTGCCTCTCTAGACAAAAGGTCTTGGGCATAAACTCCTGAAAAGCTCAAGCATATCAAAACTAGAATAGTTTGGATTTTTTTCATAATTATTTTGTGTTTGATCCTTCTATTTCCTTCATTTTTTCTTCATCTCTTTTTTCCAAAAGTGGACGTTCTACCAATTCTTTAGATGGAAAATTACCAGTGGTTAACCACTTTATGTAAACTTTAATTTGATTACTGTAGGATAAAAAGACAGGGAGTACTATCAGCGTCAGTAAAGTAGCAAAAGTAATTCCGTAAGAAACTGAAATTGCCATGGGTTTAAGGAACTGAGCTTGCCTACTTTTTTCTAATAACAATGGGGCCAATCCTGCTACGGTAGTTACAGAAGTTAAAAAAATTGCTCTAAACCTAGATTTTCCAGCGTTTAACAAAGCATCATCAAAAGTCATACCCTCTCTTAGGTTATTATTAAATTTTCCAATAAGCACCAGACCGTCATTTACCATAATACCTATAAGAGCAATAATCCCCAAAATTGATAGGATATTTAAAGGGAAATTATGAATCCAATGTCCCCAAGCAACTCCTGTAATGCTTAATGGTACTAGGAGAATAAGTAAAATGGGCTGCGAAAAACTCCTGAAAGTAAAGGCAATTGTCATGTAAATCAGAATTAAGATTGGAATACCAGCTGAAGCTAAGGATGCTGATAACTTTGAAGCTTCCCGGTTTTGTCCCTCATATGATGCGCTAATTGTAGGGTATTTAGCTTGTAACTGAGGTACGATATTCTCTCTTATATCGCTCATAATATCAGTCGCAGAAGTATTTTGAGTGTCTTTAATATCGGCAGATACTTGTATTTCTCTTCGACCATCTAAATGATTAATGGAAACTTCTCCTCGTTCTACAGTATAATAAGCAATCTCTTTAAGAGGAACACGCTCACCATTAGGTAAGTTAATTTTCATGTCTTCTAACTGTGTGATGGATGAGCGGTCTTCTTTGTTGTAACGAACCCAAACTCTAATTTCATCCTGACCTCTTTGGAAACGTTGTGCCTGTACTCCAAAAAAACCAGATCGAACTTGGCTAATAATGTATTGTAAATCCAAACCTAAAGCATACCCATTATCATTTAGTTGTATGGTTATCTCTTTAATACCTGCGGGATCATTATCTGTTACATCTTTTAATAAGGCATTCGAAAGCAGCAGCTGTTTCAATTCATTTTTAGCTGCTTTTAATTCTTCAATATTATTGGATAAGAATGATACAGACACTGGACTACCTCCAAAGTTATTTCCAGATCCAAAGACGATGCTCTCTGCTCCAATTACTGGTCCTACCAATTCTGCTAGTCGAGATGAAACGATGTTTGCACGGATCACATCTGGCCGCTCTTCACCCGGAAGCATGTTCATTGTTAAACTAGCTCGTGATGAACCATTCCCTAGAGTCTTTATTGTATTTACAAAGAGCGTTTTCCCAGTACCCTTTAAATACTTTTCATTCAACTCTTGTTCTACGATTTTTGATTTTTCCTCTATCAAACTGATGATTGAGTCTGTAATTTTTTCATTTGTACCATTAGGCATTGTGAGGGTAACCTGTACACGATCGCTTGCAATATTTGGAAAGAATGAAGTCCTTACTATTCCACCGCCTATTGAGCCAATTGTGAGACTCAAAGTAGCAATAAATAATGCCAATGTTAAAAAACGATTTTGCAATGTAAATTCAAAAACGGGAGCATAAATACGATCACGCATAAACTGCATCATGGAATCTCCAAGTCTGTTGATTGCTCTTAATTTAGCAAAAGTTTTTGCTAGCAAAGTTTTTGGCTCTTTTCTGTGCTTGGTCAACGCTTTTGAATGAGCTAAGTGTGCCGGTAAAATAATAAGGGCTTCTACTAAAGAAACGACTAAAGTTAAAATAACCACTACTGAAACTTCCCCAAAAAATTCACCAATTCTACTGTCTAAGAACAGGAATAATGAAAATGCTAAAACGGTTGTAATAATTGCAGAAACTACTGGTGGGATGACTTCTAAAACACCATCTAAAGCTGCTTTAAAAGGACTCTTCCCTTTTTCGTAATGTTGATATATATTTTCGGCAATTACAATCCCGTCATCAACCAAAATTCCAATAACAATAATCATTCCGAATAAAGAGAGTACATTGATCGTTACATCAAACATTGGGGCAAAAATAAACATCCCCAAAAAAGCAATCGGTAATCCAAAAGCAACCCAAAATGCTAAGCGTGTGTTTAGAAAAAGTGATAGGAAAATCAATACCAAGAGCATTCCTTGAAGTGCATTTTTCACTAATAACTCCGTCCTTTCATTTAATAAAATAGATTGATCACTAAGAATTTCAATCTGAAGATTCTGTCTTTCCGCATTGAATGTTTCTACATAAGCTTTTATTTTATCTGCTGATGTCAATAAATCTTCGGTATTGGTAGAACTTACGCTAACATTTACAGCGATGTTCCCATCTATGAAAGAGCCGTTAGGAGTTTCTGAAAATCGGTCTTTTACTTCAGCTATATCACCCAGTCTGATTAAGGTCCCGTCGGGCTGAGAAGCAACAATAATTTGTGTAAGATCATCAGCATAGTACGATTTATTATTCGCCCGAATTAAAAACTCTTCAGCATCTGTTTTTAATCGTCCGCCAGTCACTATGATATTTGCTCTTGCAACGGCTTGAGCTACAGAGGTAAAACTTAGTTTGTATGCCAATAATTTATTTTCTTCAACTGCAATTTCAATTTCTTCTTCAGGATAGCCCGAAATTTCAATCTGAGAAATCCCTTCCATCGCACGAATATCATTTTCAATTTGACGTGCTATTTTTTTCAATGTCAAGAGGGGAATATTTTCTCCGCTTAAAGCAAAATTTATCGTTGATCGAATTTGTTCTTGTTTGGAAACTACTAAAGGTTCCATCCCAGTGGGAAAACTCGGTACTCGATCCACAGCGTTTTTTACTTGTAAGAGCATGAAATCTATGTCGCGTTCCTTTTCTACCTCGACAGTGATTGATCCGCTATTTTCTCTCGAAACAGAAGTAACGCGTTCTACTCCAGCGAGCCCTTTTAAGTTATCTTCAATTTTCAATACAACACCTTCTTCAATTTCTTGAGGGGAGGCTCCAGGATACACAACTGTAATTTGTATGATATGAGATTCAGTTAATGGAAAATAAGAGGATTTTAAGGATTTTACACCCAAAAGACCAAACAAAATAAAGGCTAAAATAACCACATTGACTGCAACATGGTATTTGATGAAATAATTGATGATTTTTTTCATTGCTTGAGGCTTAGTTGTTTGTTTCCAAAAGTATCGGATTCACATCCATCCCTTGATAGGCACCAATAATTGGTTGCGCTACAACTTTCTGACCATCAGATAGACCTCTTATTACAGCATTGGTTTCGGTAAAATGAACCACTTCAACTTGTTTCAAAATTAGTTGGTTGTTGTCAATGAGATACAATTGCTTGTCACCGTTAAGTAATCCACGATCTATTGCAAAAACATTTTCAAATTGAAGTGCCCCGATAAGGGCTTCTAAATAAACTCCTTCTTTTAACTCTGAATCACTCACTCTTATATACACTTCTACAGACTGAGTTTGAGTATTGACTTTAGCATTGATTCTGGCTACCGTTCCGACATATACTTTTTGAGTATCAATCGATTTTAATTCAACAGCTGCTCCAATAGCAATTTTTTCAACATAGGATTTGGGTAATGCAACTTTTAATTCATAATGATCTGGTGCAATGAAATCCCCTAATTCTTGACCTGGTCGGATCAAGGAACCCTCAGTTACGTTTGCAGCAACCAAAACACCATCAAAAGGTGCTTTAATGTTATAAAATGTTAAGTTTTTTTCTAAATTTTGTAAAGTGTAAAAAGAAGATATAATTCCTCTTCCTGAGATGAATAATCGAACATTTTCAGCCATTTTGGGAAGTGAAGGCACAGCTTTCTCAACATCAAATGTTGCTAAATAGATTTTCCAATCCTCATAAGCATCGGGAAAATCCAATTCTAAATCCGGAAGAACAGAAGTTATTAAATTGTATAATTGGGCTCTCTGTGCAATAACATTAGATCGGAATTCTGAAGACTCAATTTGCACAAGCGTTTGTCCCTTTCTGTATGCTTGGCCAGACTTAAAAAGGGGAGATGTAGTCTGCATCAAGCCTTGAACTCGAGCAGTGATTTTAATTCGCTGATACGCTTCCAAAACTCCATTTGAAGGGATTTTCACATCATAAATGTTATTCTTTACTTCTAAAAAATAGACGTCTTTTACGATTTTTTCTGCTTCTCTTCTTGGGGGTTGGCTTCCACTAGCAATTGATTGTGATAGATTAAATGCTATTACAATGATCAGGATCCCGAGGACAGATAAGATAACTTTCCTCAAATTTTTTCTACTTTTTTGTGACATACTATTTTAAGTTATAATGTGATTGTGCGGAACCTGAAGTAGCGTTGTGATTCAGTCTTAATTTTTTGACCGATCTCTAACTTAGTTCTGTTTTCTGTTAGCTTTTTTTTTTGCAAAAGTACTTTTAATTGTTTCAATAATATTCTGTTTAACCTAAAACAATTTTAAATAACTTTTTTTGATACTTTAGACATCAAAACTTTCTAAAAGTTTAAAATTCACTATTTTGTATTTTTAAAAATGAAAAATGGAGTTTATAGAGAATATTTGGAATGAAATTGTGGGCTTTTTCGGAGTTCGTCAATTTCTGGAAATTTTGACAACTGGTTCTTACGAGAAGTTTCTTACATATGACGGAATAGTTTCTTTAATCATTCCTATCATTCCTCTTCTGATATTTTTAGAACTGATTTTAGGTTTGGTCTATAAAAAACCCCAAACTAAGGTTTACAAAGTTATTTTTTTAATTTACCTCTTTAACCGTATAGTTGGTCGTTTTATAGCCTTTGGAGTCGTTACTCTTTGTATTGGTTTCTTGGAACCGTATTCAATCTTGAAAACTGAAATGACCTGGTACTGGTTTATTTATGGTTATGTTATTTGGGAATTTGCACATTTTATTTATCACTTTTTAGCCCATAAAGTAAGACTTTTCTGGTGTTTGCACGCTACACACCATTCCCCAGAGGAAATGAATTTAAGTGTAACCCATGCCCATTTTTTTCTTGAGGCTCCCTACGCTGATTTTATCCGAACTTCTATTTGTATTGTGATGGGTATAAATCCAGTACTGCTTTTTACAATTATGTTTATTGACGGTACCTACGGTGCCTTTATTCATGTAGGAGAAAATCTAGTAAAAGATGCAAGGTTTGGGTTTTTAAATAAAATAATCCTTACTCCTTCACATCACAGAGTACATCATGCTAAAAACCCACTTTATATTGACACGAACTATTGCAATCTCCTCAACTTCTGGGATCGAATTTTTGGGACCTATCAAGAGGAGGATCCAACATTAGAGATTCAATACGGTGTAACACGCCCTATCAAATCAGGGAATTTTATTGATGTATATTTTGGCGAAATAATAAACCTTGGAAAAGATGTTTTAAAAGCTCCAGGCGTCATTAACAAATTTAAATATATATTTTATCCTCCAGGCTGGAATCATGATGGCAATCACAAAACTGCAAAACTTATAAGAGCTGATTATTTAGCAAAAAATTAGTGTGGAAAAAGCCTTTGTTTCCTTGATCGGCTACTCAGTATTTAAAAACATTAAGATACTGTTAAACTGAAAACACAACTTTTAAAATCGATCTTGATTGAAGCCTTTTTAATCAGTCTTTTGAATTTTCAGCGGTCTCACCATTCTACCTTGTTTACATTTTTTTAATCATTATTTAATGGTAATTTATAATACAATCGCTTTTTTATGTTTTCATTTGAATATTGAAAAAAGCAAGACTTGTTGACTTAGTTGTTATCTCTGATATCCATCTGGGAACATATGGTTCTCAGGCTAAAGAATTACTAAAATATCTAAAATCAATTGACCCCAAAGTAGTCATTCTCAATGGAGATATCATTGACATATGGCAGTTCAACAAAAGGTATTTCCCTAAGTCACACTTAAAAGTTGTAAAGTATCTACTCAAGTGGATCGTAGAAGGAAAGGAGATTCATTATTTAACTGGAAATCATGACGAAATGTTTAGAAAGTTCAAGGATTTTAAATTAGGAACATTTATGATTTCAAATAAGTTAGTTTTGGAATTAGACGGAAAAAAAGCTTGGTTTTTCCATGGAGATGTCTTTGATGTAACGATGCAATATTCAAAGTGGTTAGCCCGTTTAGGAGGGATCGGGTATGACTTTTTAATTTTATTAAACAGCTTTATTAATTTCTTGTTGAACAAAATTGGAAAAAATAAACTTTCTCTTTCCAAGACAATAAAAAATAGTATCAAGGGTGCTGTTAAATTCATCAATAAATTTGAAGAAATCGCCGTAGAAATCGCAATTTCTAAGGGTTTTTCCTACGTGGTCTGTGGTCATATTCATCATCCGAATATAAAAGATTATGAAATAGACAATAAAACAGTAACCTACCTTAATTCTGGGGACTGGGTAGAAAACCTTACAGCATTAGAATACCACAATGGGGAATGGTCAATTTATAAACATGATAGTTTAATTTTTGAGGAAAGTGACAATGTCGAAATAGACAAATCAAATAAAGAGCTTTTCAGTGAAATGTTAGCTGAAATTAAAATGATGAAAAATCAATGAAAGTACTTTACGCAATCCAATCTACTGGAAATGGACATTTAATCAGAGCTAAAGAAATTATACCTTTCTTAAAACGACGATTTGATTTTGACGTTATGTTAAGTGGACCAAAGACGAATTTAGACCTGGGTTATCCAATCAAATATCATCAAAGAGGATTAACTTTTTATTTCAATAAGTCTGGATCTATAAATTGGGTAAAAACTATATTCAAGAATAATTTATTCCAATTTATTAAAGATGTATTGTCCCTTCCTGTAAAAGACTATGATTTAGTCATTACTGACTTTGAGCCCATTTCAGCTTGGGCATGTAAGTTTAGGGGGGTTCTTTCTTTCGGATTGAGTAATCAAATTACATTATGGCAAAAAGAAAGTCCTAAACCAAAAAAATTATTTTCAAGTTCTTTGAAATACTTAAAATATTTTGCTCCCACTGAACTTGAATATGGGTTACATTACCAAAAATTCAATGACCGAATATTTTTACCAATCATAAGAGCAAAATTAAGGTCACTAAAAGTTACTAATGGTGGTGGTATAGTTGTGTATCTCCCTGCTTATGATCTCAAAAGGATCACTAAAGTTTTATCTTTATTTCCAAATGTTAAATGGACCATCTTTTCTAAAGAAATTAATGAGCCTAAAACACAAGGCTCATTACGTTTTTTTCCGATAAATGAAGATCATTTTTCAAAAAAATTGGCTAAATCTGATGGCATAATTACAAGTGCAGGGTTTACTACAACCTCTGAAGCTTTATTTCTAGGTAAAACCCTACTCGTTATTCCTATGCGAGGACAAATCGAACAAAGTTTTAATGCTCAGGTGTTGAAGAAAATGGGTGTTACAGTTGTCAAAGAGTTAAGTATTAAAAAAAGTAAAATTATTGAACACTGGTTAGAAAACCCTAATGTTATTAAAGTAAACTTTGAAAATGACTTGAATTATTTAGTAGATCAAATTGCTCTTGATTATATCAAAATAAAGCATAAAAAAGTACTGGATTATAAGCTAGCACAATAACAGTTTAATAATTTAATGAATTAATCGCTACTCCAGATTCAATCTAGCCGGCAAGTAAAACTAGTTATGGACTTATTCCCTTAAACCATTCAATTGATAAAGAATCAAATGAAGAGACTCAAAATTTAAGAATGGCTTCAAAGGATATAATGTGTTGATATATTATAGGGGCTTTGAATGAATAATATATTGTATCCCATCCTACTTTTTCTATTAAAAATTGTTTTCTAAGAACCATACGCCTGTATCTGGGTCAGGATTGTCTTAAAAATTTTAGCTTTTAGTTATTGAGGTGAAAAATATATGCTTTGTTGCCAAGTGGGAAACAAAAAAAGCCCTCCGTTTCACTGGAAAGCTTCTCACTGGTTGAAAACATTGAGAAAAACTCAAATTAACAACACACAACTTTTTTAAAGCGGTCTGGACGGGACTCGAACCCGCGACCCCATGCGTGACAGGCATGTATTCTAACCAACTGAACTACCAGACCAATTTAGCGTTTGCAAATATACGCTCCATTTTCAATTTGCCAAACAAATACTAACAAAAAGAAAAAATATGAAAATGAGAATCTGTAAGACCCTAAATCACAGCATCTAAAGCTTCTGCGTAGGTCGTCTTTGGAGATACTCCTACATGACGCCCAACCAATTCTCCTTTGTCAAATACCAAAACGGTAGGGATATTCCGAACACCATATTTGGCAGCAAACTCTTGATTTGCATCAACATCAACTTTTCCAACAACAGCCTTTCCGTCATAGTCTTGACTGATCTCATCAATGATTGGTCCTACCATTCTACATGGACCACACCATGCTGCCCAAAAATCGACCATAACAGGTTTTTCTGATTTTAAAACAACCTCATCAAATGTTGCATCTGTAATTTCTAGTGCCATAATTTTAAATTTTAATACGCAAAGTTAGTTAATTAACCGAAAACCATTTTCAATTGAAATCAAATTTACTTATGTATTGATACCTTTTACCAATTCATTTAATTCAGCTTGTAATGCCATTGTGCTTCATCTAAAAAGTCCAGTAAATCCGCTGTTATTTTAACTTTTTGCTTTTTACTATTCAAAATTAATTTCACTTTCTTTTTTGAATCATAGACGTTAAAGTATAGGGATTGATCTCCTTTAAAGGATTTTAAATTGTCTTGCAAATTTTTGATTTGATCTTCAGTTAACTGATAAATATCCAACTGAAGAGTCAATTTTTTTGCATTGCTCTCTATGGTATTTTGTAGCATTTCAAATTGCAAGAACTGCATCCTTGGAGCACCAACTTTACCAGTATCCCTGTTCACCCATCCCTCCTTAACCGTTAAGCGAATTCGAATGAACTGATTTACGACTAAGAAGTGTCGATATTTTAAATAGTCTTCTCCGAAAATTCTAAATTCATACTGATCTGTGAAATCTTCCAAAACAAATCGAGCCCATCCCTTTCCATTCCTACTTTCCAAGTGCTGTACATCATTAACTATTCCTCCTAAGCTCAATTCTCTATTGATTAATTGGTTTAAATCGCCTAAATGATTCAAAGAAATATTAATAAAATGTTGCATCTCGTGGGTAAAATCATCTAATGGATGAGAAGAAATATAGATCCCAACAACTTCTTTTTCCTTTTTCAAACGAATCAGGTTGGTCCAAGATTCACAACTTGGAATAGTCAAGTCTTGATAGGTTTCATTTGTAGCGTCACTAAATAAACTTGTTTGAGCTGAATTTAGATTTTCTTGGTATTTAGATCCAAATCGTATCGCCTTTTCTAAGAACGTAATCCCATCACCGTCAGGATTAAAGTATTGTGCTCTGTGAATTGAACCGAAAGAATCTAATCCTCCTGCTAGAACTAAATTTTCGAAAGCCTTTTTATTTGCAGAACGAAGGTCAATTCGTTTTACTAAATCAAAAATAGACGTATATCGTTGGTCTTTTCGATGCTCTATAATTGTCTCAACTGCACCACGACCAACACCCTTAATGGCACCCATACCAAAGCGAATAGCCTGTTGATCGTTTACAGTAAACTTATAAAACGATTCATTTACATCAGGCCCTAAAACATTGAGTCCCATCCTCCGGCATTCTTCCATAAAAAACGTAACCTGCTTAATGTCGTTCATATTATTTGAGAGTACAGCAGCCATATACTCAGCTGGATAGTGTGCTTTTAAATAAGCGGTTTGATAACCGATCCAAGCATAGCAGGTGGAATGGGATTTGTTAAAAGCATAGGCCGCAAAAGCTTCCCAGTCTTTCCATATTTTCTCCAATACCTCCTCTGGATGTCCCTTTGCTTTCCCACCGTCAATAAACTGTGGTTTTAGTTTTTGCAGTAATGCAAAAATCTTTTTACCCATAGCTTTTCGTAAAACATCGGCATCCCCCTTGGAGAAACCAGCAAGCTTTTGTGATAACAGCATCACTTGCTCTTGATATACTGTAATACCATAGGTTTCCTCTAAAAACTCTTCCATTGCAGGAAGATCGTAGCTGATCTCTTCTTGTCCATTTTTTCGGTCAACAAAACTTGGGATATACTCCAAAGGTCCAGGACGGTACAAGGCGTTCATTGCAATCAAATCACCAAAAACTGTTGGCTTAAGATCCTTCAAATATTTTTGCATTCCCGCAGACTCGTATTGAAAAATACCTACGGTTTCTCCACGCTGAAATAATTCATATGTTTTTAAATCATCTAAAGGAAAACTATCCGGATCAAGTTCAATATTGTGTTTAAATTTCACCAACTTTACGGTATCCTTGATTAGTGTTAGCGTTTTGAGTCCTAAAAAATCCATTTTCAATAGACCCGCTTCTTCAACAACTGAATTGTCAAATTGGGTAACAAATAAATCAGAGTCTTTGGCTGTTGCAACGGGTACAAACTGGGTAATGTCATCTGGTGTAATAATTACTCCACAGGCGTGTGTCCCTATATTTCTGAGTGATCCCTCCAGTACTTTAGCTTGTTGAATAGTTTCTCCAGAGAGGCTTTCCTCTTCGGCTAAATTCTTAATTTCATTTACTCGGAGTACTTCTTCTGATCTTAGCTTTTCTTTCAGTTCCTGATCGGAAGATTCAAATATTTTTGCGAGCTTAATGTTGGGAAGAAGCTTTGCTATTCTGTCTGCCTCCCCGAGAGGCAGATCCAAAACTCTAGCTGTATCCCGAATGGATGATTTGGCAGCCATTGTCCCATAAGTGATGATCTGAGCGACTTGATTTGAGCCGTATTTTTCAATCACATAGTCTATGACTCGCCCCCGCCCCTCATCATCAAAATCAATATCAATATCCGGCATACTGACACGATCAGGGTTTAAAAATCGCTCAAAAAGTAGGTTGTATTTAATGGGGTCAATATTGGTAATTTTCAAGCAATAGGCTACAACAGACCCTGCAGCCGACCCCCTTCCTGGTCCAACAGAAACATCCATTTTTCTTGCTGCTGCAATGAAATCTTGAACAATTAAAAAATACCCCGGATAACCCGTGTTTGCTATGACATCTAACTCAAAGTCAATCCGATCTTGAATTTCTTTTGTCAGCTCTGAATACCGTTGCTTCGCTCCTTCATAAGTGAGGTGTCGCAAATACTTATTTTCTCCTTCTTTTCCGCTGTCTTTTTCTACGTGAAACGCTTCTGGAATATCAAACCTGGGCAACAAAACATCTCGAGCCAATTCAAAAGGTTCAATTTTATCAACAACTTCTTGAATATTCAAAATGGCTTCAGGCAGATCCTGAAACAAAACTTTCATTTCTTCAGGAGATTTAAAATAATACTCTTGATTGGGGAACCCATAGCGGAAACCGCGACCTCTACCAATAGGGGTTGCTTGTTTCTCTCCTTCTTTTACACAGAGTAAAATATCGTGGGCATTGGCCTCTTCTTTATGTGTATAATAAGTGTTATTTGTTGCGATTAAGGGGATGTTATGCTTTTTTGAAAACTGAACCAAAACCTCATTTGCACGGTCTTCTCCCTCTTCGTTATGTCGCATCAATTCAATGTAAAGATCTTCTCCAAACTGAGTGTGCCACCATTCCAATGCTTCTTCAGCTTGTCTATCCCCAACATTTAAAATCTTTGATGGGACCTCCCCATAGGTATTCCCTGTAAGAACAATTAGATGTTCTTTATAGTGTTCTACTAACTTTCGGTCTATTCGTGGTACATAATAAAATCCAGAAACGTATGCTGCAGATGTTAGTTTTGCTAAGTTGTGATAGCCCTCCTTATTTTTTGCTAAAAAGACGATTTGATATCCGTCATCCCTTCGCGTTTTATCTAGATGATCTTCACAGACATAAAATTCACAACCAATAATCGGTTTTATCTTATGATCGGAATCTTTATTGTGAGCCGTCAGTGCCTTGATAAAATGAAAAGCGCCCATTAAATTGGCGTGATCCGTCAGAGCCAATGCACTCATTTGATGCATAGCTGCTGCATCTACCAGCTGATTTATCCTTGAGGTAGATTGCAAAACTGAAAACTGGCTATGATTATGTAAATGAACAAAATCCGCCGTCGCTAATTCGCCAATTACCACGTCCTCTGGAGCCTGAGTTGCCGGTTTATTCAACTCTTTTTTTAATTTTTTTGAGGCCTTTTTTAAATTCCGATGCTCAAGGCCTATTAATTTAAATGGGGTTATGTGTTTCCTTAAATCTGCAGACTGCGCTATGCTGGATAAAGCTTTTGGATGTAGCTTGTCTTGACGAATTAATTCCAAAAATACTCGAGAAGTCGCTTCAACATCAGCTGTTGCGTTATGTGCTTCTTCAAATCCTACTTGAAATAAAAAATGGTACAGTTCACTAAGCGTGGGCAGTTTATACTTCCCACCTCGCCCTCCTGGGAGTTGACAAAGTTGTGCCGTCTCTTCTGTACAAGTATCTATCACTGACTTTTCTTCTAGAGGATCTCTTAAACCCAATCTAAGGTATTCAGCTCCCATAATGTTTCGGTCAAATGAAACATTATGACCAATAATAAATTCAGCTTGACCTATAGCTTTGTTGAACTTAGTTAAAACTTCTGTCAAAGGAACTCCATCCGCTTCTGCTAAAGCTGTAGAAATACCATGTACTTGTTCTGAATCAAAAGGTATGGTGAATCCATCCGGTTGAATTAAGTAATCTTCGTGTGAAAGCAACGCACCTTCTGCATCATGGATTTGCCATGCAATCTGAATACATCGTGGCCAATTTTCACTGTCGCTAAGTGGAGCATCCCAGCGTTTAGGCAAACCAGTAGTTTCGGTATCAAAGATTAAATACATCTGTTAAAAGTAGCAAAACACTTTTGCCTGAAAAAGCAGTTTTAGAGGGAGTTATTAACCGTAATTCACAATTGAAAATTTTGAGATGCATTAATGGAAAAAGAAGTTTTAAAAATTAAATGAATTTTAATCTTAGGAGATTATCTTTACCAAAAAAGAGCGATTAATACTCTATTAAACGTATTCGACGAACTTCCTACCCAAAAATCGCTAGAAACAGCTTTTTTTGAAAAAAAGTGTACCCATTTAAAAGGTTTGGTAGGTTCTGGATTCAGTTTTCGGATTGCTTCAGCCTTTCAGAAAAACAAACAGTTTTTACTTGTAGTACTCGACGATGCTGAGCAAGCAGCATATTTTCTGAATGATTTTGAGCAACTTTTGTCTCCCAACGAGGTCCTTTATTTTCCCGCTAGTTATCGAAAGCCATATGCCCCTGAGAGTACAGACAATGCCAATATTTTGTTGCGCGCAGAAGCAATGAAAAAACTAAGTACCTCTAAAAAACCACGTATTGTGGTGACTTACCCTCAGGCTGTTTTTGAGAAGTTAATCTCGCATAGTACACTAAAAAAAATTGGGATAACATTAAAAAAAGAGAGCATTGTTTCTTTGTCTTCTGTTAATGAGCGTCTTTTTGAAATGGGATTTGAACGAGTTGATTTTGTGACAGAACCCGGAGAATTTGCAGTAAGAGGGGGAATTATCGATGTGTTTTCTTATGCCTACCAGCATCCTTATCGAATTGAATTTTTTGATGATACTATTGAGCGTTTATCTAGTTTTCAAGTAGAAAATCAAAGGTCTGTTACCGCCTTTAATATTATTGAGATCTTACCAGATACCTCTAATCTTGAGTCTACTGCGCAACGAAAAACTATTTTAGAATTCCTCCCTGAAAACAGTAGTTTCATTCTAGGTAATTTTGATAAAATAACCGATCGCCTTCAAAAACTGTACGAAAATGCTACAGATGCATTTGAGAAATCTGGAGTCCAATCGCAATATCCCCCAGAGACTCTTTTTGTAAATGCTAAGGAATGGGTTGCTGATTGTAGTGAAAAATCCATTTTGCTTCTAGAGCGAACGGATCAACTACCGATTAGCTCTGTTGTTTCTTTTAAACAAAGTCCGCAACCTGCCTTCAATAAACAATTTGATCTATTGATCGAATACCTCAATAAAAACAATGAAAAAGGATTTAAAAACACCCTTTTCTGTAGTCATGAACAACAAGCCAAACGATTTCATGATATTTTTGAAGAACAAGAGCAAACGGTTCATTACACAACTAAGGTCATCCCTCTTTATCAAGGTTTTGAAGACTTAGAAGTCAATTGGGCATGTTTTTCAGATCATCAAATTTTTGAACGGTATCATAAATTCAGATTAAAATCTGAAATAACAAGAAAACAGGCGTTGAGTTTAAAAGAACTAACTCAAATGGAAGTTGGAGATTTTGTGACTCATATCGATCACGGTATTGGAAAATTTGGAGGGCTTCAAAAAATAGAGGTAGAGGGAAAATTCCAAGAGGCAATTAAATTAATCTATGGAGAGCGAGATATCTTGTACCTGAGTATTCACTCACTTCATAAGATAAGCAGATTCAATGGTAAAGAGGGTTCAACTCCTAAGCTCTATAAACTTGGTTCCAAGGCATGGAAAGCACTTAAGCAAAAAACCAAAAAACGCGTCAAAGAAATTGCATTTAATTTGATCGAACTTTATGCTAAAAGAAGACAAAAAATTGGTTTTGCGTTTGCTCCTGATAGTTACTTACAATGGGAATTAGAGGCCTCCTTTTTATTCGAAGACACCCCCGATCAGAGTAAAACTACTGCAGCTATAAAAAAAGACATGGAATCTACACAACCTATGGATCGTCTTGTCTGCGGAGATGTTGGTTTTGGAAAGACTGAAGTTGCTATACGCGCCGCATTTAAAGCAGTTGACAACAGTAAGCAAGTTGTGGTCCTTGTCCCTACCACTATTTTAGCCTTTCAACATTATAAAACATTTAGCTCACGACTAAAAGAACTCCCTGTTAGGGTAGATTACCTCAACCGATTTCGTTCAGCTAAGGATAAAAAACAAATTCTTATTGACCTTCCAGAGGGCAAAATAGACATTCTAATTGGCACCCATCAATTAGTAAGTAAAAATGTTCAGTTTAAAGATTTGGGCTTATTGATTGTGGATGAAGAACAAAAATTCGGAGTATCTGTAAAAGAAAAAATCCGTTCGCTTAAAGCCAATATCGATGTACTAACACTCACAGCAACACCCATCCCAAGGACACTACAATTTAGCTTAATGGCTGCTCGTGATCTCTCTGTTATCGCTACAGCTCCTCCCAATAGATATCCTATAGAAAGTGAAGTCGTCCGTTTTAGTGAAATTCAAATCCGTGATGGAATTCTCTATGAACTTCAGCGTGGAGGGCAGGTTTATTTTATTCATAACAGAGTAGAAAACATCAAAGAAATTGCAGGGATGATTCAACGCTTGGTTCCTGATGCAAGAGTTGGGATTGCGCATGGACAAATGGAAGGTAACAAACTTGAAAAAACGCTCTTAGGATTCATGGAAGGTGCATTTGATATCCTTGTTGCCACGACCATTATTGAAAACGGTCTGGATGTCCCCAACGCAAACACTTTATTTATTCATAATGCTCAAAATTTTGGGCTAAGTGATCTACACCAAATGCGAGGACGTGTTGGAAGAAGTAATAAAAAAGCCTTTTGTTATTTCATTACCCCTCCTCTAACTGCAATGAGTAGTGATGCACAAAAGCGAATCAAAACCATAGAGCAATTCTCAGCACTGGGATCAGGTATTCAAATTGCAATGAAAGATCTCGAAATTCGAGGGGCTGGAGATCTTCTTGGAGGAGAACAAAGTGGATTTATAAACGAAATAGGCTTCGAAACCTATCAAAAAATCTTACAAGAAGCGATAGACGAACTAAAGGAAAATGAATTTAAAACCCTTTATGCAGAAGAGCAAAACGATTCCTTGAAAACCTATGTAAAAGAAGTGCAGATTGATACTGACCTCGAAATCTACCTGCCCGATAATTACATCAATATTGTTAAAGAAAGACTAGCGCTTTACCAACAACTCAGCACCCTTAAAACAAATGATGAATTGAATGAGTTTGAAGCACAATTGATTGATCGATTTGGGCCGCTCCCTGAAGAGGCCAAAGAACTCATCGAAAGTGTTCGATTAAAATGGATTGCCACTAAACTCGGAATGGAAAGACTACTGTTAAAAAACAAGCGCTGTATTTGTTATTTTATTGCTGACCAGGAAAGTAGCTTCTTTCAAACACCAAACTTTTCTCATATCCTTACTAAGGTTCAAGAAAATCAGGACCGCATGATTTTGAAAGAAAAAAATACAGGACAAGGACTGAAACTTCTTTTGAGTCTCAACAATGTAAAAGATGTAACTTCAGTTAAAAAAATACTTGAAACACTTATACTGCCTACAACAACTTCAAATTCTTAATCACTTTAAAGGCAATATTCACCTGATCTTCATGCATCAGAATTGTAAATTCATTGGAAGTGGAAATCACTTCATTGACATTGACTCCCTCCCAGGATAACCTCTGGAATATAAAATAGTAAATTCCCGGAATAGTCACATTTTCATCAGGAAGCTTTATCGTAATCGATGAAAGATTGGTCGTTTTTGACCTACAAATTTCATCTTTAAAGAGCTCATCTACGACACTTGAAATATTTTGATTTACAATAATATTACATTCTGAAACCCCTCTAGAAGAAGTATAAAACACTTCTTTATGCTGTTCAATTTTTTTTAATAAGTTGGCTTGAGCAAATAGAATACTATCTGAAATAAGAAAACTGTAATCCACTAAAGAGGAACGAACGGTAATGTCTCCTATGTTTTTTAAAACCTTTACTATTTGCTTCGTTTGCACAAACTCCGCAGTATCAGAAATCCGTTTTAAAGCCATTACAATTGCACCTGGTTTAACGGGTTTCTTGATTAACGCTTCTATATCATCTTGGATATGACGAGAAAGGGAGGTAAGATTAATAATACCCTCCGATAAAGCTGATGATAAATAAGGTTTTGTTTTAATGTATTCTACTACAGTAGAGGCGATAGTCTTCATTCAATATGCTTTTCTGCAACAAAAGTAATTATTTAAAACAAAATGTTATAAATAACACATTATTCCCAACAATTAAATGCGTTTTTTATATGCTTTAAATGCCATTTATCCTGTTTTACAGTGATTGCAATGACATCGAATCTCACTTCTAAATCGATATTATTTTGTTCCATATAGTTATTCACTGCACCAACTAGAAGTTGTATTTTTTTTGAAGAAATAAATTTTTCTGGTGAACCAAAAAAGTCAGTGCTTCTAGCCTTAACCTCTACACAGATTAAGGTCTCTTTTTTTTGCATCAATAAATCAACCTCAGAACGACCATAACGATAGTTTTGTGCTAATAGTAAGTAGCCTTTATTGAGTAAAAAATCTCTGGCATAAATTTCTGCTTTTGTCCCAAAGAGGTTATGTTGTGCCATTTGAATTCATTTGGAGTAAATTAAAGATACAATCTAGTCTATAAAAAAGGTACAGTTTTATGTACTTTTGGAAAAAATTAAGCCAGACCGATGCCGAAACGTTATACTGTAACAGCAGCTCTACCCTACACAAACGGGCCAATTCATATTGGTCATTTAGCAGGGGTTTATATCCCAGCGGATATTTACAGTCGCTACTTACGCGGACAGGGTAAAGACGTCGCATTTATTTGTGGTAGTGATGAACACGGAGTCGCAATTGCTTTAAAAGCTAAAAAAGAGGGGAAAACACCCCAACAGATCATTGATCAATACGATCAGGTGATTCGAGAATCTTTTGAGACCTTTGGAATTGCTTTTGATCATTATTCTAGAACTTCACGTAAAATTCATCACGAAACAGCTCAAGAGTTTTTTAAAATTCTTGATGAAAAAGGTGTTTTTGAAGAGAAAGATTCAGAACAATTGTATGATGCTGAAGCAAATCAGTTTCTCGCAGATCGTTTTGTAACGGGTACCTGTCCTATCTGTCAAAATCCAGAGGCTTATGGTGACCAATGCGAAAGCTGTGGAAGTAGTTTAAGTGCAACCGAACTCATTAATCCCCAATCTACCTTGAGCGGTGCTAAACCAGAACTTAAAAAAACGAAACATTGGTATCTCCCCTTAAATCAATTTGAAGATTTTATAACGAAATGGATTCTTGAAGGACATAAAGAAGACTGGAAGCCTAATGTTTATGGTCAGGTAAAATCATGGGTGAGCAATGGTCTTCAGCCAAGAGCCGTAACCCGAGATTTAGATTGGGGAATTTCAGTACCTGTCCCGAATGCAGAAGGAAAAGTTCTCTATGTTTGGTTTGATGCTCCTATCGGGTATATATCTTCAACGAAAGAATGGGCAAAAGAAAAAGGGAAGGATTGGGAACCGTATTGGTGTGATCCAGAAACACAGCTAGTTCATTTCATCGGAAAAGACAATATCGTATTTCATTGTATTATTTTTCCTGTAATGCTCAAGGCTTCAGAACGTTTTATCTTACCAGAAAATGTCCCCGCAAACGAATTTTTAAACCTCGAAGGGCAAAAAATTTCTACCTCAAAAAATTGGGCCGTATGGCTTCACGAATATTTAGAACAATTCCCTGAACAACAAGACGTACTCCGATATGTTCTAACTGCCAATGCGCCTGAGACAAAAGACAACGATTTTACTTGGGAAGAATTTCAAGCAAGAAACAATAATGAATTGGTTGCAATTTTCGGTAATTTTATAAATAGGGTCATGGTTTTGACCCATAAATACTATGAAGGTTTTGTGCCTGAACCAGGAACACTTCATGATGAAGATCTGAAGGTATTGGCAAGTATGACCGAACTCCCAAAAAAAATTGGGGATTCCATTGAAAATTACCGATTCAGAGAAGCAAGTCAGATGCTCATGAGTTTAGCCCGTCTCGGGAATAAATACCTCGCTGATGCAGAGCCTTGGAAAATAGTAAAAACAGATCCTCAACGAGTGAAAACCATCATGTTCACTGCATTACAGGTTTCTGCTGGTCTGAGCATACTTTCTGAACCCTTGTTGCCTTTTACCGCCTCTAAACTAGCGCAAATGCTGAATCTTGAATTAGAGCCACTAATTTGGGAAAAAGTAGGTAAAAGTGATGTCCTTCTAAAGTCAAAACACCTTTTGAGCAAAGCGGAGCTTTTATTTCAAAAAATTGAAGATGCCCAAATGGACGCACAAAGAGCTAAACTTCAAAATGCTGCTGAAAATAATAAAGAACTGCAAAAAAAGATATCTCCCATAAAACCAGAAATTGCTTCAAATCAGTTTGAATCTCTTGAACTAAAGGTTGCTGAAATCATTGCGGCTAAAAAAATTAAGAAAACAAAGAAGTTAATGGAACTTACCGTTCAGTTGGGTGATGAGAAAAGAACTGTTGTTTCGGGGATAGCCCAAGACTATAGTGAGAATGAATTGATTGGCAAAAAGGTGACTTTATTAGTCAATCTTAAACCCAGAACCCTAAAAGGCATTGAAAGCCAAGGAATGATTCTTTTGGGCGAAGATGAAAATGGAAAGCAAGTTTTTATTTCACCAGAAGATTCAGAAGTTCAATCCGCAACCCCTATTAGATAGTGAGTATTAATTCATCTATACCTATTGCTTATCACCCCACTTATAAACTTCCCCTTCCAGAAAACCATCGTTTTCCAATGGAAAAATACGAGTTGCTCCCACAGCAATTACTGTTGGAAGGTACCTGTATAAAAGAAGATTTTTTTGAGCCACAGCCTCTAAACAGAGAAATAGTAGAACGTGTCCACGATTCAAACTATGTAAACCGTTTATGCAATTTAGAACTCGACAAAAGCGAAGTTCGAAAGATCGGATTCCCATTAAGTCAAGCTTTGGTAAAAAGAGAATTTACCATAGCAGGAGGAACAGTCGCAGGTGCCAAAAAAGCTTTAAACACAGGGATAGCAATGAATATAGCAGGAGGCACACACCATGCTTTCAGCTCCCATGGCGAGGCGTTTTGTCTTTTAAACGACCAAGCTATCGCAACTCAATATTTATTAGATCACACGAAGGTTAAAAAGGTTTTGATTCTGGATTTAGATGTACATCAAGGAAATGGTACAGCTGAAATCTTTAAAACCAATGATGCCGTATTTACATGCTCAGTACATGGTGCTAAAAACTACCCTTTCAAAAAGGAGCAAAGCGATTTAGATCTTGCTTTTGAAGATCATACCGGGGATTCGTACTATTTGGATCAGATCAAAACGCTCCTACCAAAATTACTGGATCAAATAATCCCAAGTTTTATTTTTTATCTATGTGGTGTTGACGTCTTAGAGTCTGATAAATTGGGTCGATTGGATCTGAGCATCGAAGGATGTAAACTCCGTGATCAAATGGTTTTAGAATTTTGCAATAAAAATGGAATTCCAATTCAATGCAGTATGGGAGGGGGATACTCCAAAGACATCAACGTTATAGTTGAAGCCCACGCAAATACCTACAGAGAAGCTGTTAAATTATACACTTAATGTTGCCAAGTTTGGCTTTTCATTTCCAGAGCAGCGATGACAATATCTTTTCTACTAACCTGTCCTACAAGTTGATTATTTTCTATAACAGGATATCTTCTTCTACTACTTTTTGAAAAGAGTGCTGCAGCATCAAAAACACTTGTGTTTGCTTCGATAGTATCTACTTTTTTTGTCATAAAATGAGCTACGGATTTATCCAAGATTGGAAGGTTAAAATAACGACTGTCCGATATTTCTTTCATACAATCTGCCTCTGATATTACTCCAACCAAACGGCCATCTTTGTCAACTACTGGACCTCCGGATATTCTATTCTTAATAAACGCTTTCATCACATCATGTATAGATTGATCTGGAAGAAAAATAACCAATTGGCGTGTCATGATATCTGATACAGTTAATTTGCTGGGAGTGACCCTCTTCTTTTTGGCTCTTTCTCCCTGAAAACTTTTTATAGGCATATCTTTAGCTTTTAGGTCTTTTAAATATAGTGTTTTTAATTGAATTTAATTTTTACACTCATTGAAAAGGGTAGGGTCAATTAAAATATAGCTGTAATATTGCTAAAATTAAGTGTATGGATCATTTGGGTATTTTGGGATGTGGATGGCTTGGTGAGTATCTAGCAAATAGACTCTATTCAGAAAAATGGAGCGTGAAGGTGTCTCGGACGTCAGCCAAAGGTAAAGGCGAGCTTAAAGCTAAAGGATGGGATTCATACCGCATTAAGCTAAACAGTTTGAGTATAGAAGGTGATCTTAATTTTTTTGAAAACTTGGACACGCTTTTAATTTCTGTACCCCCAAAAAGAGATGCTCCATCTCAATTTGAAGACATGATCGCTACACTATTAGAACACATGAAATTACACCCTGGGTGTAAACTCATTTTTTTAAGTAGTACTTCCGTTTATGGAAAACAAGCAGGAATCTTTAAAGAAAATAGTCCTATTTCGGCAGAAACTGAAGCTTCAAAAGCATTGGTTCTGTGTGAAAAAATGATATTGAACGCTCCCCAAAGATCCCTAATAATTCGTCTTGGGGGACTTGTAGGTGAAGACAGGAACCCCATTTTCTCACTTCAAAAAAAAACAATCCCAAACCCAAGAGGACGAATCAATTTTGTCTCACAAGTTGATGTGGTAAATGGAATTGAAGAATTTCTAAAATATCCTCAAATGGAAGGAATCTTTAATTTAGTGAGCCCCCACCATCCCGTACGTGAGGAATATTATCGGGAAATGGCTAAAAAATATAACCTCCCAGAACCTCAATTTGACTATAACGATTCACCTTCGGAGCGTTTTGTTGAAGCTTCAAAAATTGAGGAGCTAACAGCCTTTAGATATACAGTTAATAATTTGTTGATATAAAATTAACAAGTGACGAGATCACGTTTTTGATTTCATTAATTTGGATTATTACATATTTTATGTCAAAGCACAATCAATATATTGCGTTAATTGAGAAACTTCTGACCCACTTGAAAAACACTAAACTAGAGTATTTCAAGGCCTCAGACCATGCCGTAACTCCTGATAAAAAGAGGTTTTTCAACCAACAAGCATTGCTTCGAAATCGTTTTTTTCAGGACGCATTAAGTGAACTTCAGCGTCTTGGAATGTCTTCTGATGACATCGTCATTAGTCGATTTAATTTCGATCAATTGTTAATATCTTCTATTGATACCCTTAAAGCCACAGCAATTGAAAAATGTCTCCTTGCTGATCAATCATTATTAGATATTTACACCCAATTGGAATCTTTTGAAATTAAAAAAATAGATTTTACTATTCCTATTTCGACTATTGAAAATGCTATGGAGCAAAATAAAGAATGGGTTACTGTTTTTTTAGCAAAAAAAAATCGAGCCATCTAGAACGTAGAGTCTGAGGTTGTTCCTGTTTCAAAATTTTGATCTTCATCTTGTAGAGAAACCATTCTAGACACAAATGCATTGTAATACTCATAAAGCAAATTCAAAGAAGGAATTAAAGAGTCTGCTTTGTAATGTCTTGTAAAATAACGTGATTTCTGAATTTGCATATCGACCACTTTTAGGCGACTACTGATCTGAGGAACGTTTAGATTTTTAGGTAAAGGGTTTTTTCGCATATCCTTAACCCGAGCTGACAAAGCCAGTAAATCAACTTCTATACCCTCTACATTTAATTCATTTAGTCGGGTCATAGATTCATATATACTTATAAAAGATTCCCATTCATCAAGCTCGTTTGCTTTTAGAAACTCCTCTGGATAGGCAATTAAATTAAAATCCGTTTTTTTAATAGAATCTATACTTTTCTCAACTAAAGTTGGAGTTACTGTTCCAGTTTGCTGCTGCATATTGGTGCATGAAATATAAAAGACAAAAAAGAGCATTAAAAATACAGTACGGTTTAATATTGTTGTCATCAGATCCCGATTGAATTAATCTTAAATAGCAGTATTGTAAAAAATAAAAACTGAAGTATGTAAAGGTGAAAAGGAAAAGGTCCTTCAATCTTAATTTTCCATTTATGAAATAACATTTGAAGCGGAAAAGCAACCAATGCCCAACCAACATAATTATGCATGGAGGCTAGCCCATCTTTAAAAGTCCAAAAATCTAATACCGGGGCAACTGGTTCTAGAACAAGATCCAGTGTGAGCATTAAGCAAACACCCAACAAGGTTTTTATCCAAAATGGATTCGTGAAAAATTCAGATATACTTCCCGTTATAAAAATTAATATGCACCAATTGATTCCAATTAGGAAAGGAACCTCAAGTATTTTAGGACCAAGAACAGCTCCGTAAGAATATTCTCCAAAAATTAAGCCGTAACGGACCCCTAATATTTCTGCAGCCATACCAATGATAAAACAAATAAAAAGCAATAGAAATGCTTTTTGATCTCGTTTTATGTTAATGAAGAGTAGTCCGAAACTAAGAATCAGATTGAGAGGTGTAGCACCCACAAACCACGCCGCATCACTGTAAATGATCCCAAGTATGCCAGATACGTGGAACAGCCATATTAGAAAAATAGAAATCTGTTGTTTCGTAAAGAGTGACCTATAGTTCATTAATTCGCTTCGGGTATCAGTTCATCAACAATTTTTGCAGATAGCAAACACAAGGGTATCCCGCCCCCAGGGTGAACACTGCCTCCACAAAAGTATAAGTTTTTTATACCACTTGAAAAATTTGGATGTCTTAAAAAAGCAGCCATAGAATTATTGCTTGACGCGCCATATAGAGCACCCAAATGAGACTGTGTTTTTTCTTGGATCAAAGGAGGAGATAGTACCTCCTCACATTCAATTAAAGGTTCAATGGAGATTCCTAACTCTTTAGATAATTTTGACAAAATCTGCTTACGTAATTTCGCTATCAAAGTATCCCAATTTTGACCGTGGTCAGCTGGTGTATTAATCATCACAAACCAGTTTTCACATCCTTCAGGTGCGTCAGAAGGGACATCTTTTGATGTAATATTCACATAAATTGTTGGGTCATCAGAAACAGTTTTATCTTCAAAAATGGCCTTGAATTCCTTTTGGTAATCATCTGAAAAAAAGATATTATGTAGCTCAAGGGCATCAAAAGAATGCTTAATCCCCCAATAAAAAATGACAGCTGAACTAGAACGTTCCTGCTCCAGTATTTTCTGAGGAGATTTAATATGCGGTAATAGTTTTTTATACGTTGGATATACATCCATATTGGATACCACCAATTCCGCTTGGTGAAAAGCCCTTGCTGTTTGAACTCCTTTCACTTTTTTGTGATCCAAAACAATTTCCTCAACCCGAGTATCAAATTCAAATTGGACACCTAATTTTTTAGCTAAATCAAACAAAGATTCCGTAATGGAAACCATCCCTTTTTTTGGAATAAAAGTTCCATAATAACCCTCTAAATGTTGAATTAAAGTCATGATTCCGGAGGTCTGGAATGGGTCTGAACCGTTATAGGTTGCATACCGATCAAAAAGCTGAACCAAGTGAGGGGAGTCAAAGTTAGACTTATTCACTTGATGAAGAGTCTTGGGAAGTTCTAGAGTACCAATGTTTGCAATTGCTTTTAGAGTGTCAGGAGATAAATAGGTTTTTAATCGATGTAGAGATTTTTCTAAAAAAAGGGAGTTAGTTAATTCATATTTTTTTTGTGCCTTTCTTAGGTAGGCCGTTACTTTTTCTCTTGGTTCATCAAATACTTTTTCGATTTCCTCAACAAATAAATTTCGATCAGCATACGCTTTAAACTTTTTTCGATCCGACCAAAAATAATTACAGGCGACTTCCTTCCTTTTGAATTCAAAAAACGATTCGGAATTTAAGCCTGCCAATTCAAAAAGCTGTGTAACATATTGGGGCATTGTAAATAACGACGGTCCGGCATCAAAGCGATATCCCTCAAGCTCAAATGCAGATAATTTCCCCCCAGGATAGCTGTTTGCCTCAAAAACGGTAACCTTATATCCCTTCAGAGCCAAACGAATACTGGTTGCCAATCCTGCTATACCTGCGCCAATAATGATTGCGCCTTTCATCTAGTAGTGTTTTTTGTAGTATCAGAAATTAGGTAAAATCGTGAAAAGAGGTCTTCTTTATACCATTTTTTTTGCCTGGTCTCTCGAACAATTCTAGCATGGTGTCTTCCTTGATATGCAAAAGCATTTACAGCTTCAAAGCTCTCCCAAATACTCACCGTTGCCTGCTGAATAAATGGCCACTCACCAATGCCTTTATAATAAGAAACCCCCTGAGCTAATTTAATTGCCCTACTCGCTGAAGGAACGGCTTTCCAAAAAGACAAAAGCCGATTCCATCGCAAAGTTGCTCTGGTAATCACAACTGCCTTTAAATTATTTTTTTGACTAAGTTGTTGCTCTTCCTCACTACTTTCAGATTTTTTAAAAGGATTTAAACCACTCCATTTTCCATGACTTTTTACTGATTGTAGAACAAGATCCCTTTGAGAAAATGCTTTACTACGGTATTCGATAAAAACAGGATGCTCCCTCATACAGTGGGTATAGTCTTCTTGATCGTCCCAAACTCCTAAAAATGCATAGGTAGAAAAATCTGGGGTTAAACTAAAGCCTTCGCCACCACCTGTTCCAAGAAACTTATAGAATTGTAAGCCTTTGACTGATTTCATCTTGAGGCTAACGGTTCCCATTTGCTTGAAAGCCCAAAATTTGTGGTTTTGAAAAGAAAAAAAAGTTAAAGTTGTAACTGCTGGCATGAAGTTAAATTACCATTTGCGAAAAATCGAATATAAATGATTTATTTAGGGATAGCAAAGAAAAACGTCTCTGCATAGGAATTTAGAATTTAACTTTAGGAAGTAGTCTTGCAGAGACGTTTGAAACCAAATTGAATTTAAACTTGTTTAAAGATAATCAAAAAATGTTACACAAAATAGATTTATGCTAAAATTTTTAAAATTTATCGATCATTAAAAAGTGTATAATCATGAAAATCATTAAGTTACGTTCTTGTGGATTATGAAAAAAAATGTAATTTAACGGCAAAATAATTCTTATATGAAAAAAATAAATCGTTTTGATGTATTTATTTATGGATTGATAATTGCCAATATTATCGCAATGGTGCTTGAATCACATCAATCTATACAGAAGCAGTTTTCAAAAATTTTTCACTTTTTTGAACTCATTTCTATCCTCATTTTCTCGTTTGAATACCTCTATAGAATTGTAACCAGTTATAGAGAGAAGAAATGGTTGGGGGTCAAAAAATATGTGTTTAGTTTTTTTGGAATTATTGATTTAATATCCATTCTTCCTTTTTATTTAAAACAATTTGTACTGTTGGACGGTCGATTTTTCAGAATCCTCCGTCTGTTTAGACTTTCCAGAGTGTTTAAGTTGGGGAGAGACAGTGAATCATTAAAACTCTTTATCAAGGCATTATCATCTGTCAGGAATGAGTTAAAATTCACCTTATTCCTTTCCTTGTTGACTATTTTGTTTTCTGCATCCGCAATTTATTTTTTGGAAAACGAAGCACAACCAGAGGTTTTTTCAAGTATAACGGCATCCATCTGGTGGGCTACAGTCTCACTTGCTACTGTTGGATATGGAGACGTTATACCTATCACTGTATGGGGAAAAGTTTTTGCATCCATTATTTCTTTGGTAGGAATAGGTGTTGTTGCTATACCTACAGGGATAATTAGTGCTTCTTTTGTAGAGGAGATACACAACTCTAGGAAGTAATGTCAAATTATTATTTTTTTGATTCCTATAAATTTGTTTCTTAGACTAAGAATTAACTCTTTACCTATGAGAAATATTATCATCATACTACTCCTACTTCAGTTTTTCGGGATCAAAACAAACGCACAGAACACTTCTAAACTAGAAGGAAAAAATGTTCTTATTGTCTATGGAGGCTGGGAAGGACATCAGCCTGAAATTTTTGCAAAAAAAATTGCTGACTGGCTCAAAAATCAAAAGGCTAATGTTACGCTTTCAGAAAGTACTGTGTCGTATACAAATACTGCACTAATGGAATCGCTTGATTTAGTAATCCAACATATTACTATGAGTACGATGAGTGCCAAGGAATCAAATGGTCTTACGAAAGCCATCAAAAGTGGTGTAGGGCTAGCAGGGTGTCATGGTGGATTAGGAGATTCCTTTAGGAACGATACAGAATTTCAATACATGGTTGGAGGACAGTTCGTGAAACACCCCGGTGGTCAAGTAGATTATAAAGTCACTCTAAAAGACACAGATGATCCTATAACCGAAGGGATACAAGATTTTGAACTTCACTCAGAACAATACTACATGCATTTTGATCCCTTAATAGAGGTTTTAGCAACAACCAGATTTAGTGGAGAACACGATGCTTGGATTGAAGCGGTAGAAATTCCTGTGGTTTGGAAAAAACCCTATGGAAAAGGGCGTGTTTTTTATTCTGCTATTGGACACTCAGAAAAAGACTTTGAAATCCCAGAAGTTTGGGAACTTATTACTCGTGGAATACAATGGGCAATAAAATAAAAACTATTCCTAAAAGGATTTTTTTCAGCCCTTTTATTTGAGCTATATTTGTCATTCTATGAAAAGAAAAATTGTTTTAATAGGCTCGGGGTTTTCTTCACTTTCTGCTGCCTGTTACCTTGCTAAAGAGGATTATGAAGTGCATGTTTATGAAAAAAACAGCACCCTCGGAGGAAGGGCAAGACAACTCAAAAAAGAAGGATTTACATTCGACATGGGGCCTTCATGGTATTGGATGCCAGATGTATTCGAATCTTTTTATAATGATTTCGGAAAAAAGACAAGTGATCTCTATGAATTAGAGCGACTAGATCCAGGATATCAAGTTGTCTTTGGCGAAAATGAGTCCATCTCTATTGGTGATTCTTTAGAAAAAATATACACCGTATTTGAAAAAGAAGAATCGGGGAGTAGTGAAAAGTTAAAACGCTTTATGGCATCTGCCAAAGAAAACTATGATATCGCAATCAAGGATTTGGTTTACCGTCCAGGTTTGTCACCTTGGGAGTTGGTTACACCAGTCACCATAAGGAAAATAAACTACTTTTTAAGTACCATAAAAAAAGACGTATACAAAGAATTTAAAAGCCCTAAACTTCGTCAGATCCTCCAATTTCCAGTTTTATTTCTTGGAGCAAAGCCCTCAAATACCCCTTCTTTTTACAACTTTATGAATTGGGCTGATTTCGGCCTAGGGACATGGCACCCAAAAAATGGAATGTATCGTATTGTTGAAGCAATGGTTGGTATTGCAGAATCGTTAGGTGTCGTTTTTCATACTGATGCTGCCGTTGAAAAAATTGAAGTTGACGTTTCTAGAAAAGCTAAAGGAATTGTAGTTAATGGAGAATTCATAACTGCAGATATCGTTCTATCAGGAGCGGATTATCATCATACTGAAACTTTATTGGAACAAAGACATCGTGCTTATACTGAAGCTTATTGGGATAAGAAAGTTTTTGCTCCCTCCTCATTATTATTTTATATCGGTCTGAATAAAAAAGTGGAAAACGTTTTTCATCATAACCTCTTTTTTGATGTAGATTTTGACACCCACGCACAAGAAATATACGACACCCCATCTTGGCCAGAAAACCCTCTTTTCTACGCAAATTTCCCTTCTACCTCAGACCCCTCTATGGCACCCGAAGGAAAAGAAGCTTGTTTTTTGTTAGTACCGATAGCACCTGGTTTAGAAGACACTCCTGAACTAAGATCACATTATTATGAATTGGTGATGTCTCGTTTAGAAAAGCTGACACAACAAGAACTAAAACCCCATGTTTTATTCAACGAATCTTTCTGTGTGAATGATTTTATTGATGAATACAATTCTTATAAAGGGAATGCTTACGGATTGGCCAACACTTTGCTTCAAACAGCATTTTTAAGACCTAAACTAAAAAGCAAAAAAGTAAATGGATTGTATTTTGCTGGTCAACTCACCGTGCCCGGGCCTGGGGTTCCTCCTGCACTTATCTCCGGAAAATTAGTGGCTGAATTGATTTGTAAAAATGCTTAATCCTTTGGATTTAATACCCACCAGATTAATTCAAATTCACTATTTCTTACTGCAATTACTGAATCAAGCATTTTGGTACTGCGGACTAATTTTGACTTGTAATCTTCAAGTTGACCTAATACCTCACTTCTCCATAAATCGACACGATTGCGTAAAATAAACTTTACGAATTTATCCTTTTGAAGGTATTTTCTATGATAGATCCAAAACTCAGGGACATCAATGTTTACATAAGGTAATTCATTGACCCATTTGTTTGCAATTCGATCTGTAAACTGGTTCACAAGACGCTCTTCTACTTTACCTGTATTTTCAATCAGATATCCCAGTTCAACACCATCGTATATTTTAGTCATTTCTAAACCAACCTCTTTAGGCAAAAGTCTAAAAGTCCCATCTAATTTAATCGCATCGAAAATTACTCTTTCTGGATTGAATGGATTTCGATTTTTATACAATCCCATTGGAGGAAAATAAAATTTCCCATTAGGCTCTTCATCATCCTCAACAAAATCTATAAAAATACTATCATTGTCTTCCTCCCATTTTCCATATTGTTTATCATAGACTTCAAGGATCCAATTTAAGTTTTCTGTGTACTCATCTGTATAGGCAGTAATTCCTTCTATTTCCTCTCTTAAATTGACTAGATTTTCAATACCATCTGAACGGTTGTCAGATGCTCCACCCTGCTGCTCAATTCCAAAAGAAACCGTTACACCAAAAACCAAAATGATAAATTCTACAAAAGATTTTTTGACCCGATCCCAAAAATCTTTGATATCAAATCGATCACCTAAAGTAATAAGTCGAAGAAACCAGTTTAAATCTTCTTTTTCAACGCCTGCGGATTTTTTTGAATTGGCATACTCTTCCCTGGAAATATATCCATCCTCGTTAGCGTCAATTTTATCGAAATCATCTTTATTTGCCAAAATTCAGGATTTAAATTTTTATGATTAAATGTGTCATAGTGAACTCATTAATTTTAAGCCTCTAATTTTCACCAGTTTCAAAATAATTTTTATAAATATAATAAATAAAAAAATCTATTGGTTTAAAACAAAATAATAAGATTTTTTATAAATCTGTATTTTGAATGAATGTTATTTTTGGATTAAAAATTTCATGTATTACTCCAAATAATACTTTTTCAAAACTCGAAAAGACCTGTTTATTTATTTCAAGAGGAATTCTTTTTCTTGATTTTTCGTTTAATGAAGCAATCAGAAAATTATTGTCGAAGTTTTTTAAAGGGATTACTCCTGCAGCCAATTTACCATTCTGGAATTCGTCCTTAAGGGCATAGGCATACAATAACGCTTGAAATAGCGCAGCTTTTTTATAATTGCTAGTCAGTTCATTCCAATCAGTAAATGAAAGGTCAACCGCTGAAACATTTCCCGTTTTATAATCTACAATCCGTTTAACTCCATTAAAAATATCAATTCGGTCTACAGTTCCTTTCAAAAAAATTTTCTCTTCCAATCCTTCTACCGAAATAGCAGTATAAAAAGGCTGCTCAAGAGCGCAAACGATTATACTATTCCCTTTTTTAACAAGTCCCCTTTCGCTCTCAATGAACCTTTTAAGCAACTCACTTGTAACTTGAAAAATAAGATGGTTTTTGCCAGTCAGGAGACCCTCCCCTTGGATCTTTTTATTAAAGCAAAAGGCAAGTTTCTCTGGGAGTGCTTTAAGCATTTCTTGATAGTGTTTATCTTCAAGTGTTTTATCCAAAAAAGGTTTATAAAGCAATTCTAATACTTCGTGAATAATTGTTCCTTTGTCAGCTGCATTCATATCACTTTCAAAGGAATCTTCAGGTCTGATTTTAAGTAATCTTTGTTCGTAAAAAATAAAAGGATCTCGAATATATTGTGTCAATGACGAGGGAGAAAAACCTTGAATTCCTACTTCTTTGATTCGACTCAAAACCGCTGGTGTTTTTTCACCCTCACTAGGAGTCTGTTTGGGAGAATTGATCTTAAAATCCAATTGCTTAAAGACCAATTGATGTTTTGGTCTCTTGAAATATTCTAATTGAATCAAAAAGCGACTTTTTTCTCCAGAGAATAAACCATCTGCAGTGTCATTGTATAATAATGTGATGTTTTTTGAACGCTGTAATAATCTAAAAAAATGATAGGCGTATAAATGATCCTGCTCTGTAAAGGTATTCAATCCAAACTTTTTTCTGACATCAAAAGGAATCCATGAAAATGGTGTTTTACCAAAGGGTAAGGTTCCCTCATTTACGTGGGTAACGATCACGTGGTCAAAATCCAGTACACGAGTTTCTAGAACTCCCATAATTTGAATGCCTGTGAATGGGTCTCCAGCAAAATCTAACTTTTCTTTTTCTAATAAATTTAAAAAAACCAATTCCACATCTCTAAGGGTTTTCATTACAGGATGTGCTTGACATAATTCTAAAAGTGACTTCCATACCGAAGCAATTCGATCAGCAGAATAAATGGTAAGACTCGACATATTGCTTTTAAAATAGTATTGGGCCATTTTCTCAGAAAGTAATATCATTCTTTTTATAAACGATTCTGGATTTATAAAAGGGGCAAACATCAAGTCTCCGATAGCTGATTTTCCCATAATCTTCTTTGAACTGACCAATGTGTTTCGGAAGAGTTTTTGTTGCTGTACCATTTTAATAATCGCTAAGCCAGATTCTTCTAATAGAGCGGTGGTGGTTTTGTTTTCAGTCAAAGTATGGAGTAAATCCAAAGGAAATTTTTCATCATTATACTGTTTTAATAATTCAAAGAGTGTTATAAAAAAACTTGCCTCTCCCAAGTCTTTTAAAAAGTAGCCCATAGAGGCATTCCAAGGCACATCCGCTGATGCTATGGCAGTTAGTAACGGCTGTAAAATTCCTTCGTCTGCTAATACAAGTGCGATGGAGTCCTCTGGATGCTCCCGATACGTCTTAATAGCAAGCTGAGCTGCTGCTTTGGCTTGCAAAAGATTTTTGGTCACATTAATCACTTCAATATTTTTAGGATTCGAAAAATAATTAGAAAAGTGAGTGCTAAAATCTTGCCTTAAAAAGGACCACTCTTTGGTATAATTTCTAATAAAGTGACTTGCGCTATTGTATGGGTCTTCATAAAAAGATCGATCCAAGTCCCATAAGATTTCTGCCTTTTCTTCAGCAATCAATTCCTGAATTATGATTTCTTCTGATTTCGTAAGCGCATTAAAACCAACGAAATAATGAAAGGGTAAGTCTGATTCTAAATAATGCCCTAAATTCTGTGTAGCTTCTCGATATTGTACTCCTGAATATCCTTGTTGTTTTCTTAAAAGTTGGTCATATAAATTATGATAATACTGAGGAACTCTCTCTTGAAATTTAAAAAACTGTTTACTGATGTCGCCTTCCTTGTTTGGATCCCATTGCTCAATTCTTTCAACTGCTTTCATAAAACTGAAAATAGCTTCAGGGTCTACCAATTGGGTGTCAATTTCATTAAATTCTTGAAGAAGTGAAGGAGCCCAGCTTAAAAATTGATCCAATGAGTTTTGCTCTGATGAGGGGGTATGTTTTTTGTAGATGCTGTAAAACACAAATAACAACTCTGTTTGATTCATCTTTTGAATACCGGACAAATCCTCTACAAAAGACTCTATACTAATTATTTCAGGAGCGAAAATGGGCTTTTTAATTTCCTTTTTAAAGGACTCTTTAAGAAATTTAATTGCTCGAATACTAGGTACAATAATTCTAACCTGATCCAAGTTTTGATTGGATTGATAAATAATTTTTACGACATCGTCTAAGAAGGTCTGCATCAATTAAAACGATTAAGTAGAGTAAAAAAAGTAAAAAGATATATTCGTGAAATCATGCTAATTTAAGTCTTATTTATTTCAGTTATCACTTCAATTTTTTGATCTATGTATACCAACTTTGTTTCTATAGAATTGTATCCCAGTTTATGCATTACTTCTGCATAACCGTCAATCTGTTTTTTATCCTCTAATTTTGGTTTTCCTGTTTTATAATCCACTATGATCACTTTACCCTCTTTGGATATATTTATTCGATCCGGACGCAAAGTTGTACCGTCAGGTATCAGTACTTCTTTTTCACAAAATACGCGATCTTTTCCATCAAAAAGAACTTCTAACTCAGGGTGAATAATCAATTGATTTAAAGTATTCTTAATCTCTGAAAAAACGGGTTTTGGGAGCAGTTTTGAATATGATTCATCTTCCAAAACGATTGCTACATCTTCCGTATTCGATATTTTGGCAAGAAGTTCATGTAAAAGCAATCCTCTTTCCTGAGCAGAAAGAATTTCTTGAGATTTAATTGAGGGGATGATTAAATTATTTTTCCATTTACTTGACATCCCTACTTGAAGCATTATTTTTGGGTATTCCAACGCAACTTCTTTTATATTTTTTTTAGGAAGTTTTGATCCTAATTCAAATGGGATATTTTCTTCTAAAACCTTTCCTTGATCACGAACAAAACTTGAGAACAATTGGGCATAGTTTTGAAGTGAATTTACTTCATTTACTTCTTGAGTAACTATGTAAAGCTGGTTTTTAGCTCGAGTCAAGGCAACATACAATACGTTGAGAGCATCCAACTGTTTCGCCAACAGATGTTCCTGATAGAGTGCCTCTGCTTGAGCACTATACAGAGGTAATTGTTTTGAAAAATTAAACCAACCCCACTGAACATCTTCTAGAATAGATCCTTGAAAAGAGTACCAAATTTTTTCTTTAACATTGGGATAAATTGGCGTGTCCATAAAGGGTAAAATTACAACTGGAAATTCCAACCCTTTAGCTTGATGAATCGTCATTACTCGAATAGCGTTCATGTTTTCTGGGGTAGCGAGTCTAAGCTTTTCAGATTGCAATTCCCAATGCTTTAAATAAGCAGATAATGTAGAATTCCCGCCTCTAGAAAACTCAAAAACATCTTCCATAAAACTACTCACAAAAATATCATTAGAATTAATACATGGGAACGATTCGACAACGTAATCGACTTTTTCAGCCAAGGGAAGGCCAATTACTTTTGACCAACTAAATGAGAGACTAAACTGTTGATTTATTATTTTAATAAAGTCCGAGGTGGAATAATGTACCGTTTCATTTATAAATTCGAAATATTGCTTTTTCTTAACTTCTAGGGAATCCCATAAAAGGTCTAAAATAATTTTATGATGTACTACCTGATTAGGGCAGTCAAATAAATTTAGAAAGGCGACCAATGCTTGAACTTGAGAAGATTTACTCACTTCGAGAGAATCAGAAGACACTATTTTATATCCTTTTGCAATTAATTCAGCACCAATCAAAACTGATTGGCTTTTTGTACGAACCAATACAGCTATATCTTTTTCGCCATATTGAAGTTCTATAGCCTGCTCAACCGCGAGAATAGTTTCAGTAACATACTGAGGTATTTTATCTAACTGATTCCCTCCTTTTGGTAAAGCTTTAATTTGCACATAACCGTCTGGATGGTTAAGCTCTTGCTGACTATCCGCTCCATAAATGGATTGTATTTCTGGGGTATTAAAAGCATGAGCTATATGGAAAAAAAAGGCATTATTAAATGATACAATCGCAGCAGCTGACCGGAAATTCATCTCTAGCCGTTTAATCCATGGATCGACTTGAAATGGTTTACTTTTTTTGTTTAGCAGACTAACAAATTGCTGGATATCGCCCCCTCTCCATCGGTAAATAGCTTGTTTAGGATCTCCAACCAAAACAAGAGAACCTTGAGTTCCATCTAAAGATTCACCTTCCAATGCATTCCCAATCAGCGGTATTAAATTTGCCCATTGTAAAGAAGAAGTATCTTGAAATTCATCTAAAAAATAATGCTGATAACGTTCCCCAAGTCGTGCAAAAATATAAGGAGCTTGTTCAGCCTGAACGAGTGTGCTGATTTTCCGATTAAACTCTCCTAAAAGACGAATCTCCATTTCGTTTTGTAAGGCCTCTAAACTAGACTCTATTTGCTGAAAAACGAGTCTAGGTGTCCAGTATTTTAAAGTTTTATCCAAAAGGAAAAAAAATCCAACTTCTTTTTTTATTGCTAAAAACTGTTCTGTTAGTTGAGGACGTAATTCCTCTATCAAATTTATTTTGAATCCCTCTGTTGTTTTTTTGTAAAGAGCTTGTTCCCCTTTGAGCATACCCTCAAGTTGATTCTCGTATAACTTATCATACTTCCCGCTTTGAATCTGTTCTAGGTGTTTATGTAGCATTTGACGCATAAAGTCCTCTCGCTCCAGACCGTTATCATTAAGTAATTTGAAGAATCCAGCTGTAATAACCGCTATTCTATCCTTCGTATTTTTTAACTCTTTTTTTAATTTTTCTTGATCTTCATGATGTGTTTTTCTGTCTTTTAGTCTCAGATCAGCCAGGGGGATTCTATCATTTTCATTGAGTAATAATGCTGCGAAATCATCCAAATCAGTTTGAACATCCCAGCTTAAGCCTTGACTTACTTTTGAAAGGCTAAGTTTCAGTAAAAGTTGTGTAATAAAATCGTCCTGACCTACTTGATCTATAACTGATCGAACGACTTTGTCGAGAATATTTTTAGAATCAAGCACCACTTCAAATCCCTGAGGTAGTTCAAACTCCTTAGCAAATGTGCGAACAATTCTATGAGTAAATTTATCCAAAGTGATGATATCAAAACTGCCATATTCAAAAATAATTTTACGTAACATTTTCTCGGCCCGATCAATCAGTATCGTTTTTTCGATACCCAATGCATCACATAGTTGTTGTTGCAAGAAAATCCCCTTATCCGAATTTTTTGAAAGGTCTTTGAGGGCTTCCAAAATTCTTGCTTTCATTTCATTTACTGCTTTATTGGTAAATGTTAGTGCTAGCATCTGTCTGTAAGGTCTAGAGTTCTTGGAGCCCAAAAGCTCAATGAGATAGTACAAAACTAAAGTGTACGTTTTACCTGAACCGGCCGAAGCATTAATGATATGGAAATTGGATTGCTTCATAGAAATTAATCCCTTCTTAAATGTAAGGCTTTTCAAAACTTAGCCTTCTATTCAGAAAAGAAATTTTAATTTTGTCTAAATCATTTAAAAAAAAATATTATGTCTTTTGAATTACCCACTCTTCCATATGCTTATGACGCTTTAGAGCCTCATATTGATGCAAGAACCATGGAAATACACCACAGTAAGCATCACAATGGATACACTACAAATCTAAACAATGCGATTGAAGACAGTCCTTTAGCAAACCAATCTATTGAAGAAATTCTTAAAAATTTGGATCTCAACAATAAAGCGGTGCGAAATAATGGAGGTGGTTTTTATAACCATCGTCTTTTTTGGAACATCATGTCACCAAACGGAGGTGGACTTCCTAATGGAAATTTAGCCACTGCGATAAACAATGCCTTTGGTAGTTTTGAAGACTTCAAAACAGCCTTTGGAAAAGCTGCTGCAACTCAATTTGGATCAGGATGGGCTTGGCTATGTGTTCATGCGAATGGTAGCGTTGAAGTGTGTGCTACACCAAATCAAGACAATCCTTTGATGCCCGGGATTGGTTGTGGTGGAACTCCCATTTTAGGAATTGACGTATGGGAACACGCATATTACCTTAATTATCAAAATCGGAGACCTGATTATATTGAGGCATTTTTTAATGTAATTGATTGGAATAAGGTTGCTGAACTCTACGAAAATAAGGCTTAGTAAAGATTACTAAAAAATAAAAGGGAGGAATAAATTCCTCCCTTTTGCCCCAAATCTTACCATGAACTTAACCTACTTATGTTCAGGTTTTGTAAATGTATTCTTATCAATTATTGTTGAACTATTTTGTCGTTTAAAAGCATTTATTTGGGATAAAGGGTATTTGCGGTAATTCCTTTATAAAAATAAAAAGGAGGAATAAATTCCTCCTTTTTGCCCCAAATCTTACCATGAACTTAACCTACTTATGTTCAGGTTTTGTAAATGTATTCCGATCATTTATCGTTGAACTATTTTGTCGTTTAAAGGTCCTTTTATAAGACTAAATGTTAGAGATTGAATTGTAGTTAACAGAAAATATGGAAAAATTATTCAGCTTTTAAGGCTCAAAAAAACTTGACAAAAAATGTGGCATGCATTGATAATCATGATGAAACAATAGTTCTTATATAGCTACAAATACTATCGGAGTGATATTGTAATAAAATAGAAAAAGCTTAATAGGCTCTTTTATTATTTTTTTCTACAAAGTTGACAAATGCCTTATTCACCACCCTAAAGCCACCTGGTGTCGGATAATCTCCAGTAAAATACCAATCCCCTAAATTCTTTGGGCAAGCATTGTGCAATCCCTCTACAGTTTGGAAAATGATTTCAACCTCGGCTTTAATCATATCATTCTTGAGAAGTATTGCAATTTTATCTGAAATTTGTTCATTCGTGTAGGGTGCATAAATTTCCTTCACATAATTTGGAGGTGCTGGATCTGCATCTTGAATACTTTTCTTACAGTTGTTATATACAGCTTGAATTACCTCATCATGTGTGCCGTCATCTGAATGTAATGCTAAGGCAGCTCTAAAAGCAATAAACTCTTCCAGCTTTGCCATATCGATTCCGTAGCAATCAGGATAACGGATTTGAGGAGCACTAGAAACAACGACAATTTTTTTAGGGCCTAAACGGTCTAACATCCGAAGAATACTCTTTTTTAAAGTTGTTCCTCGTACAATACTATCATCAATAATAACAAGATTATCAGAAGACTTCACAACCCCGTATGTGATATCATAGACATGAGCAACTAAATCATCTCGGTCACTATCTTCAGTAATAAAGGTTCTTAATTTCGCATCTTTAATGGCAATTTTTTCAATTCTCGGTTTAAGCTCCAAGAGCTTAGATAAGGATTCATTATTTGGCTTTTCTGACTTAAACAATTCTTCCCGAAGTGTTTTTCTAACATGATCTTGAACTGCACCTATCAATCCATAAAAAGATGTTTCAGCAGTATTAGGTATGAAAGAAAAAACAGTATTTTCTAAATCCCCAGAAATCGCTTTATGAACCAAAGGGAAAAGGGCTTTTCCAAGATCTTTTCGCTCTTGGTATATTTCGGCATCCCCTCCTCGGGAAAAATAAATCCGTTCGAAAGAACAGGCTTTTTTTGTTTGTGGCTCAAGAATTTTTTGAATTGAGGTTCCGCCCACTTTTTTTGTAATTAATGCATGACCCGGCTCTAACTCCTCTACTTGATCATAAGCTACATTAAAGACCGTTTGGATTACTGGACGCTCTGAGGCTACTACAACAATTTCATCATCAGAATAATAATAAACGGGGCGAATTCCAACAGGATCTCTCAAAACAAATGAATCTCCATGACCAAACAAGCCTGCCATAGCGTAACCTCCATCCCAATTTTTAGATGCTTTTCGAAGTATTTTAGAAATCTTGAGTCTTTCTGCAATTAGAGGTGAAGCTTCCTTTTTGGTATAACCTTTCTTTCTTAAGTTTTTGTATATTTTCGCTACAGCATCGTCTAAAAAATGACCGATTTTCTCCATCACTGTAACCGTATCTGCTTTTTCTTTTGGATGCTGGCCGAGATCTACCAAATTATCAAACAACTCATTAACGTTGGTCAAATTAAAATTTCCGGCTACGATTAAATTTCTATGCATCCAATTATTTTGTCTCAAAAAAGGATGGACACTTTCTATGTTGTTTTTTCCAAAGGTGCCATAGCGTACATGACCCAGCATCAATTCTCCTATATAAGGCACTTTATTTTTTAGAGCAACTGTATCGGAAGATATCTCAGGATCAAGCTCAATTTGTTTTTGAATCCGAGAATTAATGATTTTAAAAATCTTTTGTATTGGTTGTTGATCCGCAGATCGAACTCTACTGATATATCGTTGTCCAGGAGTCATGTCAAATTTAATGCTAGCAAAACCTGCACCATCTTGACCACGATTATGCTGCTTCTCCATCAACAAATACATTTTATTGATTCCATAAAAGGCACTACCGTATTTTTCTTTGTAAAAAGCCAAAGGCTTTTTTAATTGTAATAGGGCAATTCCACATTCGTGCTTAATTGCATCACTCATCGGACCATTATGTTAATTCAATTTCAAATTCCGTTAATCTTTTAAAAGTCTGTATTCTTTCGGATAATTCCTTAAAACTCATTTTTTCTAATGCCTTCGTTCCAAACTCTTGAACCGTAAATGAGGCAAGAGCTGAGCCTATTATTACTGCAGTTTTCATATCCTCAAAAGAAACTTTTCCACGCTGAGAAAGATACGCTATAAAACCTCCAATAAAACTGTCTCCTGCTCCTGTTGGATCAAAAACCTCTTCCAAAGGAAGTCCAGGTGCACAAAAGATTTTATTTTCATGGAATAATAATGCCCCATGCTCCCCCTTTTTGATAATGACATATTTAGGACCCATATCTTGAATCACTTTTGCTGCTTCTACCAAAGAATGTTTTTCTGTAAGCTGCCTTGCCTCTTCATCATTAATTGAGATCACATCTACTTTACCTATCAGTTCATCTAATTTGTCTCTGTAGCTTTCTATCCAAAAATTCATGGTGTCCATGATAACCAATTCAGGCTTTTGTGTCATTTGACTGAGAACATCCAATTGAATACTTGGGTCTAAGTTTCCTAGCATAACGAAACTTGCATCTTTATATTTTTGTGGAACTTTAGGCTTAAATTTTGTCAATACATTTAACTGGGTTTCCAAAGAGGTCCGAGTGTTCAAATCGTTGTGATATTTTCCACTCCAGAAAAATGTTTTTTCGCCTTCAATACACTCCACACCTTCCAAATCTAATTTTTTGCTTTTTAGAAGGTCCAAATATTCCGATTCAAAATCAGATCCAATAATTGATATTAATCCGCAATCTGTCCTAAAATGTGATGCTGCAAGGCCTATATAAGTAGCACAACCTCCTAATATTTTTCCGGTTTTCCCGAAAGGGGTTTCAATAGCATCGTAGGCCATTGTCCCTAGAACCAAAAGTTTGTTATTCATATTACAAAAGTAAAAAACTCTACTTGCGTTTGGCGATTATACCAAAGATTTATTTTTCTAAAGTATTATTAGGTGAATCATTTTGTTTGAGATTGTTCTATTTTTTCGAAAGCAGTATCTGGGATAAGATTTTTTCCTTTAGCTGCATTTACGGCCAAAACATCACATCGTTCGTTTTGAGGATGCTGATTGTGTCCTTTAATCCATTGGAAATGTACTTTGTGTTTTCGGTATACTATTAAAAACCGTCTCCACAAATCACTGTTTTTTTTGTCTTTATAGTTTGTTTTTTCCCACTTGAAAACCCATTTTTTTTCTACAGCATCTACAACATATTTCGAATCGGAATACACCACAACTTCCATGGATTCTTTTTTCAGTTTCTCGAGACCAACAATCACTGCGAGTAGCTCCATTCTATTGTTCGTAGTTCTGACAAATCCTTGGGAAAATTCCTTCTTATAAGACTTTCCTACCCAATCTAAAATCAATCCATATCCCCCAGGGCCTGGGTTTCCAAGTGATGAACCGTCTGTATAGAGGTATACAGAATTAGCCTTCATTTTCAGACTTCCTTAATAGTTTAGAAATCACTGGAGCAAAATAAAGGTGTTCTAATTTATGAACCTTCCCGGCAATCTCTTCTGGACTATCTTCTTGATCCAAAGAAACTTCTTCTTGGAAAATAATACCTCCTTGATCATATTCATTGTTTACATAATGAATAGTAATGCCCGTTTTAGACGCTTTGTTTTCTTTTACGGCTTTATGGACATTCATTCCGTACATGCCCTTGCCTCCATAGCTGGGTAAAAGTGCTGGGTGAATATTTATTATTTTTTGGGGAAAAGAAGCCGTCCACTCACTACCTATTTTCCAAAGAAAACCGGCAAGGATAATTAAATCAGGATTTAACGAAATAATCTCTTCCAATAAAGTTCCATCAATAAAACTTTTCTTGTCAAAGACCTTTACATTGATTCCAAAAGGTTCCATTCTTTGAATAACTCCTGCTTTAGGATTGTTCGAATATACTGCAGCTATTGACACTAATTTATCTTGTTCAAAAAAGTGACAAATTTGCTCCACATTTGATCCGTTCCCTGAAGCAAATAAAATTATTCTTTTAGTCATGAATGTGGAGTTAATCCTCAGTAAATATAATACTTTCAGATACTATTGGATAATATATGCTGGAATTTTCAAGTAATATTCAAACTCAATATATCATATTCATTTAAAGTTTTATATTTTTGTACCTTATAAATCAATCTAAATTAGATCATGTCAGATATTTCCTCAAGAGTAAAAGCCATTATAGTTGACAAACTTGGTGTTGACGAAAACGAAGTTGTAGCTGAAGCAAGCTTCACTAACGACTTAGGAGCAGACTCATTAGATACCGTGGAATTGATCATGGAATTCGAAAAGGAATTTGATATTCAAATTCCAGATGACCAAGCAGAGAATATTGCTACGGTTGGCCAAGCTATCCAGTTTATAGAACAAGCAGACTAATTAAAAATAATGGAACCAAGACGTGTAGTAGTTACCGGATTGGGAGCCCTTACACCAATAGGTAATACCCTCTCCGACTATTGGGAGGGTTTACTTTCTGGTAGTAGCGGTGCTGGTCCCATAACTTATTTTGACCCTGCTCTATTCAAAACTCAATTTGCTTGTGAGCTCAAAAATTTTGATCCTTTAGACCATTTTGATCGAAAAGAAGCTCGAAAATACGACCGCTTTGCACAATACGCCATGGTTTCTGTTGCAGAGGCCATTGAAGATGCAAAGCTTCCACTTGAAAAAATTGATAAAGATCGCATTGGAGTAATCTGGGGTGCAGGAATTGGAGGATTGGAAACCTTCCAAAATGAAGTACTCAATTTTGCAGCCTCAAACGAAAACCCAAGATTCAATCCTTTCTTTATACCCAAAATGATTGCGGATATTGCACCAGGTCTTATTTCCATAAAATATGGATTTCGTGGGCCAAACTTCGCAACAGTTTCTGCTTGTGCATCAGCATCTAATGCAATGATTGATGCCCTAAACTATATTCGTTTGGGTTATGCAGATGTCATGGTGACTGGCGGTTCTGAAGCCGCAGTTACCAAAGCTGGAATAGGAGGATTTAATGCCATGCACGCACTTTCCAAACGAAATGATGATCCCAAGACAGCATCAAGGCCTTTTGATAAAGAACGGGATGGTTTTGTTCTTGGAGAAGGCGCAGGTGCTTTGATTTTGGAGTCCTATGAACATGCTGTAAAGCGCGGGGCTACAATTTATGCAGAATTGGCTGGCGGAGGACTTTCTGCAGATGCACACCATATGACAGCACCACATCCTGAAGGACTGGGTGCTATAAAGGTGATGGAGAACTGTCTTAGGGATGCTCATCTGAAACCTGAAGATGTAGATATTATCAATATGCATGGGACCTCAACACCTTTGGGGGATATTGCAGAATCCAATGCTGTTGTTTCTGTCTTCAAGGAACATACCTATACCATGAATATCAATTCAACTAAATCCATGACTGGTCATTTGCTAGGAGCAGCAGGAGCTGTTGAAGCTATAGCTTCCATCATGGCAATAAAACACAGTATTGTACCACCTACTATCAATCATCAAACCTCCGATGAAGAAATAGACTCTAAGATAAATTTCACTTTTGGCAAACCACAAAAAAGAATAGTGAATGTTGCACTTTCGAACACCTTTGGTTTTGGTGGACATAATGCTTGTGTTTTGTTCAAAAAAATGACATAACTTAGAATTGTGAAGATTTTAGATTACATAAGAAATTCCCGAATGGAAGCATCAGGGAATTTTTTTATGGAACTCCGAAAGAAACTTAAAATCAAAACTTCTCGTCCAAACCTCTATAAAGAAGCTTTTACCCACAGTTCAGTCAATTTAAAAAAAAGTTCCGGAGAACCAATAAACTTTGAGCGTTTAGAGTTTTTAGGAGATGCAATTCTGAACTCAATTATAGCTGAACTTTTATACCATAAATACCCATCAGCTAAAGAGGGTTCTCTCACAAAATTACGCGCCAAAATTGTCAGTCGTTCAAAGCTCAACCAAATTGGAAAGGATATGGGGCTTTCCAGTTTTGCAGAGATTTCTAATCACAATAAAAATTTCGGGGATGATATTCATGGAAACTTAATGGAATCGTTAATTGGAGCTATTTTTATAGACAAAGGATATCTCCATACGAAAGAATATGTTTCCCAAAACATTATACTTCCGTTTATAGATATGGAAAGCCTAGACACTTTAATTCTGAGTCATAAAGCATTGCTGATAGAATGGGGGCAGAAAAATAAAAAATCGATAGAATTTAAAACCTATCAAGAACAGGGGCTTGATCCGCTATTCAACTATTCTTCTATAATTCTTTACGACAAAAAACAAATTGCAAAAGCAAAGGAAACTTCAAAAAAGAAAGCTGAAGAGAAAGCTTCCAAAATAGCAGTTAGAGCATTGAAGATCAATACAAAATATTCTCAAAAATGACTCAGAAAATTTATCATTTAGCATATGAGGAAGAAGATATTCAGGATCATGTTCTTGCTTTGCATAGCAATTTAGAAGCTTATCAAATTGCCTTTTTTCTTAACCAGAACGCATCGGCGAAATTCAAGAGAATAAACGATATCGCCATGGAGGATAAGGACGCTTTATTCTTGATGTATGAATGGGAAAATCCGTTGTTGGATATTAATACTACTCTTTTTTCGAATAAATCTATATCTGAGAAAGAACAACTAGACACAAATAATAACACATTATTTAACCTCCCTTTAAGAAATGAAGTATCTTTATTTCCTAAATTTAAACAGGTTGATTTTTTTATAAAATCAAAAGATTTGGAAACGCTGAAACTGCTTTTCAAGCCACTGAATTCCTGGAAATCAACTTCCATGATTTACAATGTATCAGCAGAAAAAATCAAAAACCGATTGAACTTAATATTTGATTAATGAATCTTATCAAAAAGACTAAAATTGTAGCAACCTTAGGACCTGCTACTGCTTCAGATGAAATTATTGAAAAAATGATTTTAGCCGGAGTAAACGTTTTTCGCATCAACTTTTCTCATGCTGACTATAAGGATGTCAGCGACAGAATCAAAATGATTCGAAGAGTCGATAAAAAATTAAATGTAAATACTGCTATTTTAGGTGATCTTCAAGGGCCAAAATTAAGAGTCGGTAAAATTGAAGAAGGTGCTTTTGTAAATCCTGGTGATAAAGTGCTTTTTTCTACCGATACTCCTTTTGAGGGAAATGCTCAAAAAGCCTATATGAACTATCAGAATTTTCCTAAAGATGTCTCACAAGGAGAGCGAATTTTATTGGATGATGGGAAATTGATTTTTGAAGTAACATCAACAAATAAAAAAAATGAAGTTGAAGCGGTTGTAATTCAGGGAGGTGCCTTTAAATCCAACAAAGGAGTCAATCTGCCAAATACTAAAATTTCATTACCCGCTCTAACTGAGAAGGATATAAAGGATGCCAAGTTTATTTTTACTGAAGATATTGACTGGATCGCACTTTCTTTTGTTCGGTTTAGCCAAGATTTAATTGATCTTCAGGACCTAATGAAAAAACATTGTGACAGAAGAATTCCTATTATATCAAAAATAGAAAAGCCTGAAGCCATCGAAAACATCGATAAAATAATTGCATATAGTGATGGTTTGATGGTTGCGCGAGGTGATCTTGGTGTTGAAATCCCTGCACAAGAAGTCCCTCTGATTCAAAAAAGATTGGTACTGTTAGCAAAAAAAGCAAGAATCCCTATCATTATCGCTACGCAGATGATGGAAACAATGATTGATAGCCTTACTCCAACAAGAGCAGAGGTCAATGATGTTGCGAACTCCGTTATGGATGGTGCTGATGCTGTGATGCTTTCAGGAGAAACTTCTGTAGGTAAATATCCTGTAGAAGTAATTAATACGATGGCCAACATCTTGACTACAGTAGAGAACTCCGAATTAATTGAAGTTCCTCAGGAACCTCCAACAATTCGAACCAAAAGGTTTATTACAAAATCTATTTGTTATCATGCAGCCCATCTGGCTAATGATATCAACGCAAGAGCCATTTGTACCTTAACCAATAGCGGCTATACTGCTTACCAGATTTCTGCATGGAGACCAAAAGCTCATGTATTGGTTTTTACTTCAAATAGACAGATTTTAAATCAGTTGAATTTACTCTGGGGGGTCAAAGCATTTTATTACAGTAACCTAAATAGTACCGATAAAACAGTGGAAGAAATCAATCAAATCGCACTTGAAAAAGGTTATATTGAAAAAGAGGATATGCTTGTAAATCTTACAGCTATGCCAATTGAATCAAAAGGTATGGTCAATACTCTTAGAGTTTCAGTAATTTAAAAAGGAAGGCTTAATTGCAGATTTTTCTCAATTTGTTTTAGCGTAAGTGTCTTCGCTTTTATAGTATTTAGGTTTGATATTGAAATTCCTATAAGCCTTACAGAATTTTCTATTTTAGTCTGGTATAACAAGGCTTTGGCTTGCTCAAAAACCATTTCTTTTGAACTTAAATAAAGAGTACCAGTCTTACTTCTGGTTTGCAATTTAAAATCACTATACTTTAGCTTAAGGGTGATTGTTTTTCCAGCCACTTTACTTTTTTGAAGGCGTTTTTCTAGACTTTCAGCCAGCTCTTTTAACTTTTCTTCTAGGAATAATTCACTACTCAGATTCGAGCTAAAAGTTCGTTCAATTCCAATTGATTTTGGAACTCTGTGAGGTTTTACGGGGCTTTCGTGAATCCCTCGGACCACTTGGTAATAAAAAGCTCCTGCTTTTCCAAAATGTTGCTTTAAAAATTCCAACGATTTGGCTTTCAAATCTTTCCCTGTGTAAATACCCTCGTGATACATTTTGAGTTTCGTCTTTTTTCCAACACCATGAAATTTTTTCACATCTAGAAGTTCTAAAAAAGGGAGGACTTCATTTGGAGGAAGTGTTTTTTGTCCATCAGGCTTATTCCAATCACTAGCGATTTTGGCTAAAAATTTATTTATTGAAATCCCTGCTGATGCAGTAAGGCCCGTCTGTTCCTTGATTTTTAAGCGAATTTCTTCTGCGATTATTGTAGCCGATGGATATTCCGATACATCCAAATATGCTTCATCTAAAGAAAGTGGTTCTACCAGAGGGGTATATTCCAAAAAAATAGATTGGACTTTTTTAGAGATTTCTTTGTAACGATCAAATCTAGGTTTTGCAAAAATAAGATGAGGACATAATTCTTGTGCTACTCGTCCATTCATCGCACTTCGAACACCAAATTTTCTAGCTTCATAACTTGCCGCTGCTACAACTCCACGAGGACCTCCTCCTCCAACTGCTAAGGCTTTTCCTTGCCATTCCGGATGATCCATTTGTTCTACAGCAGCAAAAAAAGCATCCATATCGATATGGATTATTTTTCGCCTCTCGTCAAAAATGACTTCTTCAGACATGGACAATGAATAAAATTTTACTCGTCTTGATAAATTTTAACTGACAAATTTCCTTTACTGTCCATATGAGCGCGATACATTCCTGGAGTATTCATTTCCATTGCAATATTCCCTTGATTGTCGATACCGACAACACCTCCGTCTCCTCCTAATTTTGCAACTTTTTCATGGATAACGATTTTCGCTGCCTCTTGAATTGTCAGCCCCTTGTACTCCATTAAAGCTGAAATATCATATGCTACTACAGAACGAATAAAAAACTCTCCCCATCCTGTAGCTGAAATTGCACAACTTGCGTTATTCGCATAAGTGCCTGCTCCTATGATTGGGGCGTCACCGATTCTATTCCACTTTTTGTTTGTCATTCCGCCAGTGGAGGTTCCTGCTGCAAGGTTACCATTTTTATCTAAAGCTGCACAACCTACAGTTCCATAACGCTGATTTTTCACAAACTGCTGCTCTAACAAAGTAGTTTCTTGTTCTTTATTCTCAGCTTCTTTTACCCTCTTTAAAGCGTTGATCCGTCGGTCTGTATAGAAATATTCTGGTGCTACAATTTCAAGACCTTGTTCAGCAGCAAATTGGTCAGCGCCTTTACCTGAAAGCATCACATGGGGTGAATTTTCCATTACCTTGATTGCTGCAGAAATAGGATGCTTGATCGTTCTTACACCTGAGATAGCACCAGCATCTAAAGTCTCCCCATTCATAAAAGATGCATCTAACTCTATGGTTTCATCTGCAGTTAATACCGCTCCTTTTCCCGCATTGAATAAAGGAGAGTCTTCCATCACATGAATAGTTTTTTCTACTGCTTCTTGACTGCTTCCTCCATTTTCAAGAATTTTATGACCTACTTTAATGGCCTCTGCTAAAACTGAACGATAAGCCGCTTCATTTTCAGCTGTCATGTTTTCGCGTAAAATGGTTCCTGCACCACCGTGAATAACTATTCCAAAAGGTTCAGGTTGTGTTGGTTTGTTTTCTGAACTCGAATCACACCCAATCAATATCAAAATAAAAAAAGGAATACTTAAATATTTGAATCGCATATATGTTTTTTTTAAAGTTAAGTTATTTCTCTCTGAAAATGAAAGAAGTCGTAAAATGTAAGTTGTCATTCCATCATTCCCTAAAATAGAGTAATTTTACAAAAAAAAATTATGTATTCTATCTTAAAATCCGTTCACTCCTACTGGGCTTTTTTCGTACTTATTATCTTAGTCGTAGCTATTTTAAATGCTTTTAGAGGAAAGTCAAGTGGAAAGGAATTTGAAGCTAAAGATCTACGAATCAGTCTTTTTGGTCTTATTTTTTCACATATTCAACTGTTGATAGGGTTAGTGCTTTACTTTGTATCCCCTTGGTTTGATCAGTGGAGTGCTCTAGGCATGGGAGTTATGAAGGATGCCCAAACTAGAATGTACTTGGTAGAGCATCCTATTACCAACATACTCGCTATTGTTGTAATTACCATGGGATGGTCTATGCATAAAAGACAATCCGCTTCCTCCAAAAAGTTTTTGAGAATTGGCTTATTTTATTTAATTGGTCTTATTCTTCTTTTAAGTAGAATTCCATGGGATAGTTGGATTTAATAATTGAAAAAGCCCCGTATTGAACCCTTTTAATTTGTCTTTAATAAAAGCTCCTAAAGCATCGATTGCTGTATTGGGAGGAGGAAGTTGGGCAACTGCATTAGTCAAAATATTTACAGATAGTAAAACATTTGTACACTGGTATATGCGTAATGAACAACAGGCTCATCTTCTTAAAAAAACTCGAAAAAACCCTTCTTATTTATCTAGCGTAAAATTCAGACCTGGAAGAATTTCAGTGAGTACAGATATAAATGAAGTTGTAACAAAATGTGATTGGATCGTTATGGCAATTCCTTCCGCTTTTTTAGGAAGTGAATTAAAAAAAATAAAGGTCAGTTTGACAAATAAAGTGATCGTTTCAGGAGTAAAAGGAATTCTCCCTGACAGTAAACTTTTAATAGGAGATTACCTTACTCAATGTTTTGATCTACCAAGGGAGCAATTTTTGGTGATTTCTGGTCCTTCACATGCAGAAGAGATTGCATTAGAACGTCTTTACTACCTTACGATTGCTTGTGAAAAAAAAGAGAATGCTGCGTGTTTAAAACAGATGATGCAAACTTCCTATCTCAGAGTGAAACTCTCGGCTGACGTTATTGGTATAGAATATGCTGCAACTTTAAAAAATATTTATGCAATCGCATCTGGTATTGCACATGGTCTTAACTATGGGGATAATTTTCAGAGTGTTTTAATTAGCAACTCTGTACGAGAAATGAAGCATTTCATCAAAAAGCTGAGTCCTCAAAAAAGAAATATCGATGAATCGGCCTATCTTGGAGATTTATTAGTAACGGCTTATTCAGGATTTAGTAGAAATCGTCGTTTTGGAAATATGATTGGCAAAGGTTATTCCATAAAAAGTGCACAAATAGAAATGAATATGATCGCTGAGGGATATTATGCGACAGAATTAATACAGGGAATTACTATATCAAAACAAATAACTACTCCTATAATCAACGCCATTTTCGAAATACTTTATTTAAAAAAAGATCCGAAAAGAAGCTTTGCCCGATTAGTAAATAAACTAGATTAAAGAGTGCCTTTGAATTGTTTTAGAAAACGAACATCGTTCTCAAAAAACAATCGAATATCACTGATTTGATATAACAACATTGCAATGCGCTCTATTCCCATTCCGAAAGCAAAACCTGAATAAATCTCAGGATCAATTCCACAATTCTGAAGTACATTGGGATCTACCATGCCACAACCCATGATTTCTAGCCATCCAGTACCTTTGGTAATTCTATAGTCCGTTTCAGTTTCCAATCCCCAGTAGATATCTACCTCAGCACTCGGCTCAGTGAAAGGGAAATACGAAGGGCGAAGACGAATTTTTGAATTCCCAAATAACGCATTAGTAAAATATTTTAGTGTTTGCTTTAAATCAACAAAGGAAACATCCTTGGCAATATATAGACCTTCAATTTGATGAAAAATACAGTGGGATCTTGCTGAGATGGCTTCATTCCTAAATACTCGCCCCGGAGAAATAGTTCGGATAGGTGGCTGATTTTTTTCCATATAACGCACTTGAACCGATGAAGTATGGGTACGCAATAAAATGTCTGGATTGGTCTGGATAAAGAAGGTGTCTTGCATATCTCTTGCAGGATGATGTTCAGGAAGATTTAATGCAGTAAAGTTGTGCCAGTCGTCTTCGATTTCTGGACCTTCAGAAATTGTAAACCCTATTTGAGAAAAAATATCAATTATACGATTTTTTACTATCGAAAGAGGATGCCTATTCCCCATTTCTACAGGAAAATGTGATCTAGTAGGATCCTGAATTTTAGGTTCTCCCTTAGATACTTTGAGTTGAGATTGAAGTAAAATTACCTTTTCATTTACTGCCGTTTTAAGGGTGTTTAGTGCTTGTCCAAAGGCTTTTTTTTCCTCATTTGGAACCGCTCTAAAAGCGGCAAATAATTCATTAAGAATTCCCTTTTTTCCAGCATAACTCAGCCTGAAATTTTCAATAGCTTCTATATCGTTTCCTGAAAACGATTCGACTTCTTTTAAATGTTTTTTTACTTCTTCAATCATAATACAAAAATAGGGTAGTTTTAGGAAATGACCCCTTGCTTCACAAAGTAATCTACAATAGCTCCTTTTACTAAGATACTTTGTTCACCTGGTAATAAGTTTGGTAAAGATTCAACCAATTCAAAATGAGGCCAACCTTGTTCATCAATAAAATCAAAACGATAATACCCAAAAGGTTCAAGAATAGTACACAAGCCAATATGAATCAGGTTCACGTTATCCTCCTTTTTGAATGCTTGATGGGGCTTCCCAAATTCTTGCAAACCTATGAGATAAAGAACGCCTTCTACATCTAAATCTTCTCCGTCAGAAAATTTTTGAGAAAGAAGAAAGATTACTTGCTCCCAACGAGATTTCAATTCTTGATCACGAGTATAATTGGCCATATGCAAAGATATTATTTCAAAGTTTTAAATCTTAAAAAAACGGTGTTCTCTTAAAATTTGCTTTAAAAAAATGTACTTTGGAGGTATGAATAGTTTAGATATCGTGATCCTTATTTGCCTGTCATACGGGCTTATTCGTGGATTAATTAAGGGATTTGTGGTCGAAATTGCTGGGGTGATCGCTTTACTTGCAGGGATTTTAGGAGCATTTAAGTTTTCTAACAGCATTGCTGTTTTTATCCAATCCCATATTGAAATTGATCCCAAAATCGTTCAAGTGGTTAGTTTTTTATTACTTTTTATTGTGATTGTATACGGGATCTCCTTATTAGCAAAAATGCTTACCAAAACACTACAAATAATTGCTCTCGGACTTTTAAATCGAATGGCAGGGGGAATCTTTGGAGTTTGTAAATGGGTCGTCATTCTGAGTGCCCTGCTTATTTGTTACCAACAAATTGATAGCATAATAACGATACTACCTGAAAAAGTTATCAGAGAATCTGTAACCTTCAATTATCTTTCAGATATCGCGTCCTTTTTATTTGATTGGGTAAATGATAACAATAGCCTTTTAGACTCGAAATTCATTTGAATTTAGTCGTTTAAGGTTTTTATAATCCCATTTTTAAACCACCCTTCAGAGCCGTTAGCAATGCGGATTTTTTTCCATTCAGCAAGTGAGTCTAACACTTGCACTTTTGTTCCTTCATGAAGTATAAACAATAAATCTCCCTGTTGATTGGGTTCGGACCAAATATCAAGTTGTGGAGAGAATAAAATCGCAAATTGGCTTTGTTCTATGGCTGTGTTTTTTGAAAAACTAATGGCAAGACTTCCTGTAAATACAATTGTGGTCAAAAGAGATAAAAAGAAAAAGTAGCGTTTCAGCAGTGAAGAAAAAATAAACAGATAGGCTAAAAACAGAACTAAAGAGAGCCAAAGTAACCCTAGACTAACTTTGGACCAAGAGTCCAAACTCATAACTCCAAAAACGCGATTCTTAATCTGAGCTATTTGAGATTTGGGCAAAGGTTCTATGGCGTCTATGGTCATGTTTTGAGCAAAAGAACTGTTAACCTTGATGTCCTCATTTTTAGGATCTAGCATCTTTGCTTTTTCAAAATAATAAATACTTTCAGCTACTTGATTCAATCGGTAATAGGCACTACCTAAATTGTAATAAAGTTCAGCACTATGAAGACCCGCTCCCAAAACTTGCTTATACAATTCAACTGCTTCTGTATAATTTGCTTCATTATAGGAAGTATTCCCTTGATTAAATAAAGATTGAGGATTCTCCTGAGCATTCAAAACAAGTATACTCATGACCAAAAAAAAGCTGAAACAAAATCTTTTTTTTCTATATAAATATGATGTCATCTCCTGTCTCATAATTGTCTATCAATCGTTGCCATTACACGACCTGCTCTTTCATAATCCGCTTGGATACTTCCTGCAGATCCTGGAGAGTATCGAGCTAGCTCACAGTTTTCAATTACCTCAATAAAATCTTTTGCCAGCTGCTCCTCTACTTTTTTAGCTAATAAAAGTTCTTCAATTTTTGCTTTGCTAAGTTCCGATGTTTCAATCTTAAGCTTTGCTTTTAGATAATTATGAAGGGCTCTTTCGAGCGCTTCATAAAATTCAATTTGATTGTTAAATGCTTTTTTGGCAGAACTTAAGTATTTCTTTGCTAATCGGCTTGCTAAACGCTGCTTAGCACTAGAAGAATCCTCTGCTTTTTCCAAAACGAATCGTTTAAACAAGTATGCTAGAATAAGAATTAAAAAAGGAATTCCAAGGAGAATCCAAAAATTTAGGCTCATCCAAAATGCTTTTGTTTTTATCGGCATTAGTTTGGTTTCTAATTGAATAAATCTAAAAGAACTCTCTGCTCCTCCAACGGGCATTTTTGAATTCAAGCTCAATGTGTTTTGAGGTTTCGTTCCTGCTGTAGGACCATCAAAAACATCAACCAACAATTCCTGTGACCTTAAGGTCTGATAGCTTTTAGTACTTGGATTAAAATAGGAAAACTGTACAGGAGGTATTGGATATTTCCCTTGATATTGAGGAACAATCGTGTAGAGTTCTTCTACGCTTCCTTGCATTCCGGCTAAACTGGTTTTAATATTTTCAGTACGTTCTGGCTCGTAAACTTCCAACGTATTGGGGACATTAATTCTCGGAAGTGTAAATAAATTTAAATTCCCTTTTCCATTAACTTTTATTTTTGCTTGAAAAGACTCTGAAGCTTTTAACGCGTCTTTAGATAAGATCACATCAAAATCAAATTGCCCTACAGCTCCTGAAAAATTTTCGGGTTGCCCTTCAGTAGGTAAAGGCCTAACATTCAAAGTTCTTTTACCCGCAGTAATCGTTTTTTGACCTTGGGTTAGTATCCTTCTTCCAAATAAATCACGCCTATTACTAGGAACGCTAAGGCTAAGGTTTAATGTTAAAGGCTCAAGGATAAGTTTTCCGGATTTTTGTGGATAGAGGACTACTTTTTGCCAAACCACTTCATTATAAGGCTCTCCCTTATAGCTTCCTCGAGGATTTACTTGTGCCCTTCCTATATTTATTTTTGTGCTCCAAAAGTCACCATAACTCGGTGATTCTAATTCTTGTACATCCGTAATTGAAATCGGGTTTCTGAAATATAACTTGTACACTATGGTAATCCCTTCATTTAGGTAAGGTGTAGTGTCTGAAATTTCGGCAACCAATTGAATATTTTCATCTGTGAGATAATCAATATTATTGGGATCATTCGGTTTTTCGACTGCCTCAGTAACCTCAATTTGAATTGGTGTGGTTTTGTATTCTTCACCTTGAATCGTAATTGATGCTTGTTCTATTGTAATCTTCCCTTTTTTTTTGGGGGTCAAAAAATAAGTGTACGTTTTAGAGAAGCTACTCACGCCGTTTACCCAAGAACGATTTACTGCTTGCTGTGGGCCACTTACAACTAAAAAATTGGTAAAGCTAGGAGGAATGAAATTGTCTCCATTTTCATTCATCTTAAAATCCACTCGAAGTCTTTCATTGATTCCCAATCTCTTCTTGCTTACTTGAGCATCAAAAGTAATTTGAGCTTGGACACTAAAAGCCACTCCTAAAAACAGTATAAAAAAGAATCGGAATGCTTTAATACTCATCATTTTACCAATCTTTTTTGCCTCGAACAGGTACCCCTTTTACTTTTTTGGCGTTGACTTTATCTTGAACTTTTTTTTCTTGATTATTCATTGCCTCTAATAAGCTTTGAACTTGCTGAGGAGAAAGTTGTCCTTGTTTTGGTTCTTGGTTTTTCTTTTCTTGATTATTGTCTTGTTGATCTTTTTGATCTTTATTCTGATCGCCTTCGTTTTGAGGTTTTCCTTCGTCTTTATTTTCGTCACCTTCATCCCCTTCTTTATTGGGATCCTTTTCGTCTTTATTTTCTTGATCTCCTTCCTGATCATCCTCTTGCTCCTTATCCTCCTCTTCTTCTTTATCTTGCTGGTCTTCTTGATCCTTTTTATCGTCTTGCTCTTGTTCCTCTGGAGGCTTTTCATTATCCAAAAGCTCTTTGGCTAAGGCATAATTGTAGCGTGTCTCATCGTCGGAAGGATTGTTTCTGAGTGCATTTTTATATGCTTCAACAGCTTTTTGATATTCTTTTTTCTTCATAAAGACATTTCCCATATTATGGAATGCTCTATGTTTATCTTCTTTTGAAGATGCAAATTTTTGCGTTTGAAAAAATCGCTGAGAAGCTTCGTCATAATGTTCGTCTAAAAAATGAGCATTCCCTAAATTATAGAGTGCTTCTGGCTTTTCGGGTGCTATCGAAAGGGCTTTGCGATATGACTTTTCTGCCGCAGTATATGCTTCCTTTTCGACCTGAGTATTCCCGTCGTAAATGTGATTAATGACTTTCCCTTCCTGTGCTTTTAAGACAGTAACAACTCCTAAAATAAAAATCCAAAACGTACTATTTTTCATTCGTATTCTCATTAAAAAGATTCATTTTTTGTACCCATTTGGTTTTGGTCTCAAACAAAAATAGGTCCAATAAAAGAAATAGTAAAGCTCCAATTAAAAAAGGTTGAAACCGATCTTTGTAGCTTACAAATTTCTTTGCTTCAAATTCCTTTTTATCTAGGGCTTTCAATTCTTCAGATACAAAATCCAAGACTGCTTGAGTATCATTCCCATCTTGATATTTCCCGTTCGTAGCATCCGCTATTACCTGAAGTACCTCTGCATTGCGTTTGGTGATGACCACTTCACCGTCAAAGTCTTTTTTATAAGACTCTATCACACCATTTTGCTTTAAAGGGATAGGTGCGCCGTTTTCTGTACCCACACCAAAGGTAAAGATTTTGATTCCTAATTCATCAGCTCGTGCAGCAGCATTTGCAGCTTCTTCTGAATGGTCTTCCCCATCCGATATTAAAAAAATAACTCGGTTTGTTTGATCCTCGTCATCAAAAAAAGTGCCAGATAGATCAATAGCATTATCCAAAGCAGTTCCTTGAGAGGAAAGCATATCTGTATTTAAAGCTTGTAAAAACATTTTTGCGGCACCATAGTCTGTGGTAATTGGAAGTTGAGGGATGGCTTGTGCGGCATATGCAATAATCCCTACCCGATCACTCGCCAATTGATTTAAAATAGCGGAAACTAAACGTTTGGACTTCTCAATTCTATTTGGAGCAATGTCCTCAGCCAACATACTCTTGGAAACATCAATTGCGAAAACAATATCGACTCCTTCACGTTTTACTGTTTCGAGTTGTGTTCCAATTTTAGGATTCATCAGTCCCACCACCATTAAAAAGATTGAGAGACTAAAAAAGATGAGTTTAAGTGTCGGTTTAAACTGTGATCGGTTTGGACTCAAATGATTAAGTAAGTCAGGACGCGAAAATCTAGCTTGGAGTTTACGCTTCCATCTTACTACTAAACCAAAAGCAAACCATAACAACGGAAGAAGTCCTAGCAAGTAAATATATTGATATGCGTCTATTTGATACATTTATATAAAGCTTTTAAATAAGGTGTTTCTACCAATCCATTCTAAAGCGAGAAACCCAAGTGCTAATAGAATCAAGATTCTGTATTTTTCTTCGTAATTGTAGTATTTAAATTCTTCAATCTCTGTTTTTTCAAGCTTGTTGATTTCTGCATAAATTTCTTCTAATTTTTTATTATCAGTTGCCCGAAAATATAATCCGCCAGTAGCAGCTGCAATTTCTTTCAATAATTCTTCATCTATTTCCACTTTAGTCATCCCGTATTGAAATTCTCCTGTTGGTAAAATTGCAACTGGTGCCCTTGCTGTACCATTACTCCCCAAGCCAATAGTATATGTTTTTATTCCAAATTCCACGGCAAGTTCAATTGCAATTTTAGGATCTATAAATCCAGAATTATTTACCCCATCTGTCAACAAAATAATCACTTTACTCTTTGCTCTACTATCTTTTAATCTATTCACAGAGGTTGCCAATCCCATTCCAATAGCAGTCCCATCCTCAATGAGGCCTTGGTAAGCTATTTCTCTGAGTGCTCCTTTGACTATAGACTTATCACTTGTTATCGGTGTTTTGGTATAACTTTCCCCAGCATAGACTACCAAACCTATACGATCAGAGAGACGGTCGTCCACAAATGAAGAAGCCACTCGTTTTAGGGCACTCAATCTGTCTGGTTTGAGATCCTGTGCTAACATACTGGAGGATACATCGATGGCCATGATAATATCAATTCCTTTATTCATTTTGGTTCGTGTAGAAATATCAACTGTCTGTGGGCGGGCTATCGCAAGTATAATCAGTCCCATTGATACTATTCTAAAAATAAAAAGAATTGGCCGAAGCTTTGATAAAAAAGATTGTTCTGTTCCGAATCCTGAAAGTGAAGAGATTTTTAAACTGGGCTGTGAATTTTTCCAGGTAAACAAATGCCACGCGATAACCACTGGTATCAAAAGAAACAACCAGAGGTAATATGGATTTGCAAAATAAATTCCTTCAAACATGGGTTAAAGTTCTTTTATTAATTCAAGACTATTGACTATACGCTGTTCAATATCAGCTCCATAGCGATCTTCTTTTTCATACATGAGGGTTACGATAATAGTTCCCTGCTCAAAAGTGAATAAGTATGCACTGAAGTTACAACGTACCCTTTCTTGTTTTTTCTTTTTGGGATAATCTAGTGTCCCATAAATTTTTGCAACAGGAATTTCAGAGGGTAATGTGATTGCATCGTTCTTCATTAAAATATTTACGGCACCTTTTGATTCAAAACTAGATATAATACTATTCACTAGAGCTTGTCCTTTCTCGAGATCAGCTTGTTCTGGGTCTGATGGAGGAGTTTCTGCATCATTAGGATCTGGCTTTGGAAAATCAAACAGAAGATCAATGTAAAATGGACTGTCAAAAGTTCCGAATCGAAATTGTTGAATCAATTGGTCTGATGAACTTATTCGTTCCAATACCTCAGGAGTTTCGATTCCTAGGGGTGGAGTACCATATTGACTTTTTACCCATTGACCGCTTGTAAGAAGTTTTGTTGGGTTTCTAAACAACGTGTCTTTCACAGGATAGTATCCATAAATGAGCATAGATACTACCAAAGCTAAAATAGTTACTAATGCAACTCCCGACACACCCCAAATCCAAAGTTCTTTTCTTCTTTTTTGTTTCAGGTATTCTTGATATGCTTCCTTTTCTTTTAATTCTTCTTCTGTAGGAGCAGGCAAAACCTCTTTAGTTTCAATTACTACCAGTTCTACTACTTTACGGTCTTCATTCGCTGTATATTTCTCAGGTAATGACTTTGCAAACTTGACTAAATCAGCATTTTGTAGGACCGCCCTCAAACTTTTTAAAGTGGATCTATCTAAATCTAAAGTCCCTGCATCCTTTCGTAACTGCAACTTTATCAACAGCTCTTCAGAGGTGCTTTCTAAAGCATCAATCTTAGCCTCTTCTTCTAAATATCTCCGAACAACATCTGTCAATCTCGAATAATACTCTTTAAATTCTTCTTGTTTTTTTAGTGTTTTACCTTCCAGGGCTTTGAGGTCTTCAATTGCACGTTCAAAAGGAGGAAGTTCTCTTTCTCGGAGTTCTTTTTTGCGTTTTTGAAACAAATAGGTGTACATAACCCCCAGCAGAAGAAGTCCCGCTACTAAGCCCCATAATATTTTCACAATCAAAGCATCGTAATTTTTTTCAATTCCTGTGAGTGGTTTGATATCAAATAAGGGTTGTTGGATTGTATCTACTACAACTGGATTCACTCGAATAGGAATTAAATCAGCAATCTTTGAAAATCCATTCACTAACACCTGCTGTTGAGGCAAAAAGTAGTTCCCAGAATCGAATTGAATTAATGCGTATTTTTTGGTGTATAAAAAATGAGATTGTGCTCGAAGGGTATCTATCGTGCTCTCCTCTAAAAGCTCAAAAGGAGCAAAAATGGGTTGTTCTGGAAATATTACTTGTGCAGTACTATCTGCTTTAATTTGAAGAATATAATTCAGTTGTTCTCCTATTTTGACGGTTGTAGTATCTACCCCAACTTTCAATTCAGCTTTCTCTTGAGACCAAAGAAAAACACTAATCATTGTGGCCAAAAGGCTCAGGCTATTTCGTCTAATATTATCCACGCGCTTTAAAATATCCTAACAGTTTTTTTACATAACTCTCCTCCACGCTACAGCTAAATTGCCCAGCACCATTCCTTTTAAACAGTTCTTCGAAATTTCCAACATGTGCAGCATATCGAGCTGAATATTTTCTGCGAATTCCCTTAGAGAAGGTGTTGATCCATTTCATGCTACCCGTTTCAGCATCAATCATAGGAACCATTCCCAAATTCGGAAGGCTTGTTTCCATGGGATCGTACACCCTTATCCCTGTTAGATCGTGTTTTTTAGCCGCAATTCGGAGGGTTTTTTCATACCCCTTATCCATGAAATCAGACAAAAGAAAAACGATCGCCTTTTTCTTTAAAACACTCGAGAGGAATTCTAAAGCTGCTCCAATTTCAGTCTTTTTACTCAAGGGTTTAAATTCCAAAAGTTCTCTGATGATTCTCAAAATATGAGAACGTCCCTTTTTTGGTGGGATAAACAGTTCAATCTGATCAGAAAACAAAACCAAACCAACTTTATCGTTGTTTTGAAGAGCAGAAAAGGCAAGTGTTGCTGCAATTTCAGTCAATACTTCTTTTTTAAATTGAGATTTTGTTCCAAACCCCTCAGAGCCACTGACATCTACTACCAGCATTAATGTCAATTCTCTCTCTTCTTCAAAAACCTTTACAAAAGGCTCATTATATCTTGCGGTAACATTCCAATCTATGGCACGAACATCATCCCCAAATTGGTATTGTCGAACTTCGCTAAAAGTCATTCCTCGTCCTTTGAAAGTTGAATGATACTCTCCACCAAAGACATGGTCGCTCAAACGGCGTGTCTTGATTTCAATTTTGCGAACTTTCTTTAGTAGCTCTTTTGTATCCATTAGATGCTAAGTAGAATGCTTTAAAACTTAAGTTTAGGGTACTTCTACTTCATTGATTATTTGTTTAATCAGATCCTCAGAAGTTATATTTTCTGCCTCTGCCTCATAGGTTAAGCCGATTCGATGACGTAAAACGTCGAAGATTACAGCTCGAACATCTTCAGGTATCACATAACCTCTGTGTCTCAGAAATGCATGACACTTTGCAGCAGTTGCAAGATTTATACTTCCCCTAGGGGATGCACCAAAACTGATGAGTGGCTTAATTGATTCTAAATTGTAGTTTTCAGGATATCGAGTAGCAAAAATGAGGTTTAAAATATAATTCTCAATTTTCTCGTCCATGTAGACCTCACGAACAGTTTCCTGTGCAGTTAAAATTTGTTTTGTAGTAACTACAGGCTTCACTTTTGGCATTTGACTATTTAAATTGTTTCGAACAATAAGCTGTTCTTCATCTAATTTTGGATAATCAATTACGGTTTTCAGCATAAATCGATCTACCTGAGCCTCAGGCAAAGGATAAGTCCCCTCTTGCTCTACGGGGTTTTGAGTAGCCATCACTAAGAAGGGTGCTTGGAGTTTAAACGTAGTATCTCCAATAGTAACTTGCTTCTCTTGCATGGCTTCAAGTAATGCAGACTGAACTTTAGCTGGGGCTCTGTTAATCTCATCCGCCAAGACAAAATTGGCGAAAATGGGCCCTTTTTTGATAGAAAAATCATTTTCCTTTATGTTGTAAATCATTGTTCCTACAACGTCCGCAGGAAGTAAATCTGGCGTGAATTGAATTCGACTAAAACTCCCTTTAACGGCTTGACTCAAAGTATTAATCGCTAGCGTTTTAGCTAGCCCAGGAACTCCTTCTAATAGGATGTGTCCCTTCCCCAAAAGGCCTATTAAAAGCCGTTCTACCATGTGTTTCTGACCTACAATGACTTTATTCATCTCCATTGTAAGTAAATCTATAAAGGCACTTTCCTTCTCAATCTTATCGTTGATTGCTTTGATATCAATCATTTCGTTCGTACTATGTTCCATAGAAATTATTGCATTTTTTTGGATTGCAAATTTGAAAAATAAAAAATCGTTTCCTTGTTAACAATTGGTTAAAAAATCAAGCCTTTACAAAAAATGATCCCTTGAAATGTTCTTATTTTAGAAGTGAATTTAATGCATTTTGAGTAGAAGAATCCATTTTCAAGAATTATTTCCAAAAGCAATGAGATAACCAACTTGCCAATGAACCAAAATTAAATTGCAAAAAATATAATTAGATTCGTTTTAGAATATAAGAATCTTCGAAGTAAATCCATCAAAAAAAACCTCAGAATGAAAGATAAAATTGTATGCATAACAGGAGCAAGCAGCGGAATAGGTTGGGCTACTGCTAAAGTATTAAGTGAATTAGGTGCTCAACTGATCCTTTGTGGAAGACGGACAAAAAAATTAGAACAATTATCTGACTTACTCAAAGTAAATTGCCAATTACTCAGTTTTGATGTTCGTGATCGAAAAGCTGTATTTGCCGCTTTTGAGAGCCTCCCTGAGGATTGGAAAAAAATAGATATTCTAATCAATAATGCAGGAAATGCTCACGGACTTGACCCCGTTCAAACTGCTAATATCGATGACTGGGATTCTATGATAGATGGGAATGTCAAGGGACTAATGTATGTTACCAAAGCTGTAATTCCACATATGATAAAATCAAAAAAAGGACACATCATCAATCTTGGATCCATAGCAGGCAAAGAAGTATATCCCAATGGAAGTGTTTACTGTAGTAGTAAATTTGCAGTAGATGCCTTCACAAGTGGTCTAAGAATTGACCTCAACCCTTTTGGAATTCGAGTAGGTGCCATTCACCCTGGACTTGTTCAAACTGAGTTCTCTGAAATTCGATTTAAAGGGGATCAAAAACGTGCTTCAAAAGTTTATGAAGGTGCGGAAGCGTTAACTGCTGAAGATGTTGCAGATGCTATAAGTTATATGCTTAATGTTCCTGAAAAAGTGAATGTGGCTGATCTTGTACTCTTACCCACCAGACAAGCAAATGCTTATGTGCTAAATAGAAAAGAATAAGTCTAAACATTTTTTTTGGCAAAAAATTTAGCAGTCAATTAAAAATTAAAGAAATAAATTATCTTATCTCTTTATTCTTCAGCCACTTCGGGATAGAGAAAATGGTTGTATGGAAAACGTGTGATATGTATGTCACGTACTTCCTTATAGATACGTTTTCGAAACTCTTCTAGGTTTTCTTTGTTTAAAGCAGAGATAAATAATGCTCTCCCATTAGCTTTATGTAGCCAGGTTTTTTCCCATTCATCCAGAGAAAAATGTGCGGGGCCTCTTTGTTCCACCAACTCATCATTATCCCAAGGTTCTGCCACATAAGCATCAATTTTATTAAACACCATCAAAGTGGGCTTATCCAAGCACTTTATTTCTTTCAAGATTTGATTCACCGAATCAATATGTTCTTCAAAATTGGGATGGGAAATATCCACCACATGAAGTAAAAAGTCTGCCTCTTGTACCTCATCTAAAGTACTTTTAAAAGACTCTACAAGTTGGGTGGGCAACTTCCGAATAAATCCAACTGTATCACTCATTAAAAATGGCAAATTGCCAATTACTACTTTTCGGACAGTTGTATCCAAGGTTGCAAAAAGTTTATTTTCGGCAAACACCTTACTTTTTGCGATGACATTCATCAGCGTAGATTTCCCCACATTGGTATAGCCTACTAAAGCAACACGAATTAATGCACCTCTATTGCCTCTCTGAGTAGCCATTTGTCTGTCTATGGTAATCAATTTCTTTTTTAGTAGCGAAATCTTGTCACGAACAATTCGTCTATCCGTTTCTATTTCTGTCTCCCCAGGGCCACGCATTCCAATTCCCCCTCGCTGACGTTCCAAATGTGTCCACAATCCTTTAAGGCGCGGGAGTAAATATTCATATTGTGCTAATTCTACTTGCGTTCGTGCGTAACTGGTCTGAGCTCGCTGAGCAAAAATATCAAGAATCAATCCCGTACGATCTAGAATTTTACACTTCAATAATTTTTCAATATTTCCCTGTTGAGCAGGTGTCAGTTCATCATCAAAAATGACAGAGGAAATATCATTTTCTTTAACAAATTCGAGTACTTCTTGTATTTTCCCTGTCCCAATAAATGTCTTTGGATTCGGAGGGTCTATTTTTTGTGTAAACCGAGTCATCACTTCTCCACCAGCAGTGAAGGCTAAAAAAGCCAGCTCATCCAAATACTCTTTAGATTTTTCTGAATCCTGAAAGGAGTTTATAATTCCTACCAAAACTGTTTTCTCAACATCAAGCGATTTTTCCTCTATCATTTAAGGTTTCCATTTTTTTAATTCAAAGTTCTTTCCATCAAAAATACCATAGGTGAAATGAGTAACCCAATCTCCAAGGTTGATGTATTTTGACTTTGTATTCAAATTGATTTCCATCGGAATATGTCGATGCCCAAAAAGAAAAAAATCACGATGCTTTTGTTTGAGTTTCCGTTGGGCATACTGTGCCAACCATTCGTTCTCTTCTCCAAGAAAAACAACATCTTCAGTACCTGAAATCAATTTATTTTTAACAGAGAAATAATGCCCTAATCGCATCCCAATATCAGGGTGCAAAGCACTAAACAATCTTTTCGCAAGGGGGTTAGTAAACAATTTTTTCATTCGTTTGTATCCGATATCGTTGGGTCCCAAACCATCCCCATGACCGATAAAAAACGATGTGTTTTCAATAATAAAATCCTTAGGCTTATGATATACTGGAATTCCCAATTCGGTCTCAAAATAATCTAGCATCCACAAATCGTGATTTCCGACAAAATAATGAACGGGTATTCCTTGATCAACAAAATGTGCTAGCTTACCTAAAATACGAACAAAACCTTTGGGTACTACCTTTTTGTATTCAAACCAAAAATCAAAAAGATCGCCTAGTAGAAAAAGAGTTGAAGCATCTTTTTCAATTTCATTCAACCAATTTAAAAAAATCTTTTCGCGAATTTTGCTAGCCTCTAGAGTGGGAGCTCCAAGATGCTGGTCTGATGCAAAATAGATTTTTTTGTTTTTTGGGATTTTCATTTGACTTGTCTATCCTATGGCTTGTTCTAAATCAGCTATTAAATCACGAACATCTTCTATACCAACACTCAAGCGGATTAATGCATCAACTACACCACTTTTTTCACGAATTTCTTTCGGTATAGAAGCATGAGTCATACTCGCTGGATGACCAGCCAAACTTTCTACTCCGCCTAATGACTCAGCTAATGTGAAAAGTTTTAGTTTTTCTACTATTTGTATCGCGGATTCATAATTTGCTCCCTTGGTAACAAAAGACAACATACCCCCAAAATCAGTCATTTGAGATTTGGCTACTTCATGATTGGGATGATCTTCAAATCCCGGCCAATAAACATTTTCAATTTTAGGATGGTTTTTTAGGTAGGCTGCAATCTGAGCTGCATTTTCGCAGTGACGTTGCATCCTTATGTGTAAGGTTTTAATTCCTCTTAAAGTCAGAAAACTATCCATAGGTCCAGGCACAGCACCACTTGCATTTTGAATAAAACCAATCCGTTCTGCCAAACCCTTGTCGTTCGTTACTAAGCTTCCTAAAATTACATCAGAATGTCCAGCCAAATATTTCGTAGCAGAATGCATTACGATATCTGCACCTAATACAAGAGGTTGTTGGAGATATGGTGAGGCAAATGTATTGTCCACTGCCAACAAAATTTCATGTTGCTTGCAAAGAGATGAAACTGCTTTAATGTCAATAATATTCATCATGGGATTTGTAGGAGTCTCTACCCATACCAAACGTGTGTTTTGATTAATTGCAGCTTCAATATATTTAGGATCGTTCATATTCACAAAGTGAAATTGAATTCCAAAATCTTCAAAAATCTTTGTAAACAAACGATACGACCCACCATATAAATCATCTGTAGAAATTACCTCATCTCCTGGCTTGAGTAATTTTAATACTGCATCCATGGCTGCCAATCCAGAGCCAAAAGCAAAACCAAAGGTTCCTGCCTCAATACTCGCTAAAGATTGCTCTAATGCTTGTCTTGTAGGATTGTGGGTCCGACTGTATTCAAATCCTTTATGACCGCCTGGTGTAGTTTGTGCATAGGTGGACGTTTGGTAAATTGGAGGCATTACAGCGCCATAGGCTTTGTCTGGGGATTGCCCTCCATGAATTGTTAAGCTATTGAAATGTAATGGATCTTTCATCGATACCTTTTTTTAACCCTGTAAAGGTATTTGATTTTGAACAAAACCGCAGTTTTTCAATAAAATCATTTTTCTTTGTGGTTTAATATTTATTCTATGCGTGTTTTTTATTTTTTAAGCAGTTGCGATACTTGTAAACGCATTATGAAAACTCTTCCTTTAGATTCATCCATAGAGAGGGTAGATATTAAAAAAAATCCCCTGAGTATTTCTCAAATTGAGCATTTATATACCCTTACACAAAGCTATGAAGTCCTCCTTAACAAACGTGCACAACTTTATAAGCAAAAAGGACTTAAGGATCAAAGTCTCGGAGAAGAAGCTTACAAAGCATTACTTCTTGAACACTACACTTTTTTAAAAAGACCCGTACTCGTTTTTGATCAAAACATATTTGTTGGTAATAGTCTTAAAGTGATTGAAGCTGCAAAAGCCTTTTTAAATGAGCAATAGGATTTTAGCCCTTTTTGCGGCTTTTGGAGCGACTACCATCTATGGGATGAATCACACTATTGCCAAAGTTGTAATGCCTCATTATATAGGTGCCTTTGGGTTTATCATGCTTCGTGTTGTGGGTGCTGCTACTTTGTTTTGGATAGTCAGCCTTTTTACTCCCAAGGAAGTCGTTGATCGAAAAGATTATACCCGTATTTTTTTTGCTGCCTTATTGGGTATGTGTATTAATATGCTCATGTTTTTTAAAGGCTTACAGCTTTCTACGCCCATTAATAGTGGTGTAATTGTAACACTTACACCTATCATTATTCTAATACTATCTGCTTTTTTTCTGAAGGAAAAACTTACCAATATGAAGTTTTTGGGAATCACATTGGGATTTTCAGGTGCATTATTACTTATTCTGTATGGTAACACCTCCCAAGTAGTGAATGCTCCAAATGTATCCTTAGGAAATAGTATGATGCTTATCAATTCAATCAGTTTTGGAGCTTATTTAGTCATCGTAAAACCCCTTACTAAAAAGTATAGTACAGTAACGTTAATGAAATGGATGTTTTTACTTGGGATTGTCATGACCTTCCCAGTGACCTATTCCGAATTTAGTGAAGTATCATGGAGTACCCTTCCCTTTGATGCTATTTGGCGCATGGCATTTGTTATTGTTGGGACTACTTTTCTTACCTATATGTTTAACGTATATGCGCTAAAAACACTCCCTGCTACTACCATAGGAGCATTCACTTACCTACAGCCCTTGATTACCATTGTTTATGCAGTAATCACAGGAAATGATATTTTAGATGGAGTTAAAATTCTTGCCTGCTTTTTGGTATTCGCTGGGGTTTATTTGGTTTCCAAAAAAAGTGGAAATCACTCCATCCCTGTTTCAGATAAAAGAATCAATAGCGCCAACTGAATGGCTTTATGTCCTTCTTCATTAGACCACCACTCATCTAAAGAATGGGCTTTCCCTCCTTTACCACCTCTACCTATAGTCACTGCAGGGATGCCTTTGGCAATTGGAATATTAGAATTGGTGGATCCTCGAGTAAGAAAGGGTTTTGCTCCAAATGCTGAAGTAGCGGCAAGGGTTCTTTGAACCAGAGGTAGTTGATCTGACAATTCGCCTGAGGGACGATTTCCTATTTTATCGATCTCTACGGTCAACTCAGGACCTTGTCTTTTAATCTGATTCTGATGCGATAATGCTTTTTGAACTGCAATTTCCAATAGGTCTTCCATCTCATCTAAACGTTTGGGATCTATGGAACGGACGTCAATTTGCATAATAGACTCAAATGGAATAGAATTGATAGAAGTACCTCCTGAAATTACCCCCACATTGTAACTTGTTTTGGGTCCTTCACTAGTGTATTCATCTGCAACTTCTACAAAATTACTTATTGCCTCTCCTAAGGCATGATGAGGATTAGCTAAACCAAATGCTCCCCAGGAATGTCCTCCAGGTCCTTTAAACGTTACACGATATCGATAAGAACCCAGGCCTTTGTTATTCACCCGGCCAATATCTCCTCCATCTATGGCAATCCAGCTGTCTATGCGTGGACCTCCTTCTCTGAATAAATGCTTAACTCCACGTAAATCTCCTAAGCCTTCCTCGCCCACGGAACCCACAAAAAGGATATTATCTTTAGGTTGAATTTTTTCTGTTCTAAGGGCTTCTATAATGGTTAATAACATGCTTAATCCTCTTGTATCATCTCCGATACCTGGTGCATAAAGCGTATCGTTTTGAATCCGAACTTTTACATCTGTACCTTCTGGAAAAACGGTATCCAAATGAGCATCTAATGCAACTGTACGTTTTCCTTCACTTCCATGCATTAATCCCAATACATTGCCTTCGGTATCGATCCAAACAGTATCCAATTCCAGCTTTGTAAAATAATCTGCAAACACTTTTGCTCTTTTTTCTTCTTTAAATGGTGGAGCTTCAATTTCATTCAATTCTATATGCCGAGCAACAGTTAGAGTTTCTAATGCTTCAATACGATCAAAAGCTCCTTGTATTTTTTTATTCTTTAAAAGCTTTTGAGTAGCTTTCATATGGGATTTATCAATATTAACTTCATCCTGTGCAAAAATGGTTGCACAAAAGGAAAGGAACAGAAATGTTAAGGATTTCATTAAATTTTTCATCTTATTATTTTAAATCTTTAGGTGTCTTACCATGCTTTCGAGTATCAGAAGCGGTCAACTTTTTAAAGGATAATGTTTTGTTAGAGGCTTCGAATTGGGAAATAATATCCTGAGGAAGTACGCACAGTTTTCTTGTTTTCAGGTTCATCCATGCACCCATCATTTCACAGCGCGCTACATTTTGACCTTCTTGATTAAAGAAATTATGCTCAAAAGAAAAAAAAGTGCCTTCTTCACTCATCCCTGCCAGTTCAAAAGAAACACGAATCTTATCATCAGGCATTACTTCTTTAAAGTAAAATAACTCCTCATTAAACACGATAGGTCCTATACCCTTATTTTGAAGATCTCTATGAGAAAGCCCAATATGCTGTAAAAAAGCCATCCGAGTTTCGCTAGCATAACTCAAATATGTAATGTTGGCTAAATGTCGGTTCGCATCCAAATCATTCCATCGAATTTCGAATTCTTTTAAAAACATTCTACAATTTTTTATAAAGCTATTCTTTTTCTATTTTTAGCAAAAATTAATTCTATGAAATATACCCTACTACTACTTAGTTTATTCATTTTAGTGAGCTGTGGCTCAAAAGAAGAGAAGAAAAAAGGATTTGAATACAATCGTACTCAAAAAGAAATTAAAAAAGCAAACACTACTGGAGGCTCTGAAGTACCGGTTGATCTTAGTAACAAGGGTATTGGTCCAATAAAATCGATGAGCTTTGATGATACTATCGATCAAGATTTAGCTTCTAAAGGTGAAGCTACTTTCAAGCAAAAATGTACTGCATGTCACATGCCTGCACGAAAACTAATTGGTCCTGCTATGAGTGGAATATTCGAAAGACGTAGTCCAGAATGGGTTATGAATATGTTATTGAATCCAACAGAAATGTTAAAGCAAGACCCTATTGCTAAGGCCTTGCTTAAAGAATATAATAACGTAATGATGCTCAATCAGAATTTGAGCGAAGAGGAAGCTCGCGCTATTAGCGAATACCTTAGAACTTTATAAGGACCAAATTTTTCCTCCTGTAGTCTCTAATAAGTCTACACAACCTTCCTGACGTCCTGGAATTGGATCATACGCCAAGACTTGCTCTCCAATAAACTCATTTGTTCTAAATGCGTTTATTGACAAGCTTCGCAATTGATAAGCAAAACTCGATGCGGCTTCTTCCCCTGCGGGAGCCTCATCTGATTTGAGATATTTTGCTAATTGCGCATCCCATTCTGCTGTAGTGACGCTTGATGCACTAGATTTGCCAGTAGCTGATAGTGCTGCTGCAATGAATGCTTCCATTCCTGATTTTGCTTCATTCTGTCTTTTCTCACTTAATACAGCCGCAATATATGCGTCTGTAAATTCAGGGAGTTTTAACTCAATCGCACCAGGAATATCCGTTGGTGGAATAATGAGCTCCATTAATCCAGACAAAACAGCAAACTGTTCTTTGGAATAAAACACAGGCATCGATTGAGGAGCTGTTTGACAACTTTGCATCAAACCAACAACAGTTGGGGTTATGGCGATTGCACCAAATCCCATTCCAATATTTTTTAAGACTTTTCTTCTATCCATTTTCAATGATATTAAAGGTTCATTTTTTTCAATTCTTCAACAGCGTGATTCGCTGCTCTGGCAGTTAAGGCCATATAAGTAAGTGATGGGTTTACATTACCAGCAGAAGTCATTGCTGATCCATCAGTTACATAAACGTTTGGCACATCATGTAATTGATTGTGTTTATTCAACACAGATGTTTTTCGATCATGACCCATTCTAGCGGTTCCCATTTCGTGAATTCCTAAGCCGATTGCATAATCACGATCATATCCTCTTACATTCTTAAACCCTGCATTAGAAAGCATTTCTTCTGCTTGTAGTTGCATGTCTTTTCTCATGTTCTCCTCATTTTCTTTGATTGTTGCATCAAAAGTAACTGTAGGAAGACCCCAAGCATCAAGCTTTTCATAGTCAAGAGTCATTTTATTCTCATGGTAAGGTAGAATTTCTCCAAAACCTCCAAGTCCTATAGACCATGAGCCCGGTTCTGTAATTGCTTCTTTAAAGCCGATACCGTAAGCCATTTCTTTAACAGAACTAGACCAACCTCCTCGGCGTCCACCTCCTTGATATCCATATCCACGAAGGAAATCTTTGGTGTCTGTTGCGCCACCAATATTTCTAAATCTAGGAACATAAATTCCGTTTGGACGTCTTCCTGTAAAATATTTGTCTTCAAATCCATCTACTTGAGCAGAAGCTCCAACGCCTAAATGGTGATCCATAATATTGTGCCCTAATTCTCCAGAATCATTACCCATACCGTTAGGAAAGCGTTCTGATTTTGATTGTAAAAGAATGGAGGTAGTTGGAACTGTAGATGCACACAAGAAAATAACTTTCGCATTAAACTCAATTACTTCTTTGGTTTCAGCATCAACAACTCGAACCCCGGTTGCCCGTTTTGTGTCAGCATCATAAATTACTTCTGAAACAATAGAATTGGGACGTAAGGTCATGTTACCTGTAGCTTCTGCTGTTGGCAAGGTTGAAGAGTTACTGCTGAAGTAGGCTCCAAATGGACACCCTCTCATACAACGATTTCTAAACTGACAATTACTTCTTCCTTGACCAGGCTTAGTACCCTCAGTGATATGAGCAGTTCTTCCGATAGTAATAATTCTATCCGAATAGGTGTTTGAAACAGATGTTTTTAAAACATCTTCAACACAGTTTAATTCCATGGGCTTCAAATAATTTCCGTCAGGAAATTGAGGTAAGCCAACATTTTCACCACTCACTCCAATGAATTGCTCAACATAATGATACCACTGTTCCATTTCCTTATAACGAATAGGCCAGTCTACAGCAATACCGTCTTTGGCATTAGCTGTAAAATCAAAGTCTGTTAAACGATAACTCTGACGTCCCCACATTAGGGAACGACCTCCAACATGATAGCCACGCATCCAGTCAAAACGATTCGTTTCATTATATGGATGCTTATTATCATCAACAAAAAAATGCTTGTTCGATTCAATTGTAGTGTAACCGGTTCTACTTTGTTTTCCTTGATTTTCTCTGGTTTCGTTTGTGATAACATCCCCAGTCTTGTAATCCCAAGGATCATTGTGCATTGTAGGATAATCCTCTACATGATTTACCATACGACCACGCTCAAGGACTAGAGTTTTCAGCCCTTTTTCGCATAATTCTTTGGCAGCCCAACCACCGCTGATTCCTGTTCCTACTACTATGGCATCATAATTTGTTTCCATTCAATTTGTTTTTTAATAGTTTCGAAATATTTCAAATATAATTATTTTTAGGGTCTATTTTAATAATTTGAATATATTTAAGCCTAAGAATAAATCATTTGAACTTTTAATGAGGGCTTTTTTATCTTCAACAAGAATTCAATTTTGTTTATGAAACCAAAAAATAAAAACTTTAACATGAAATCTTATATCCTTTCTTTAATTGCAATTTCTCTTGTTTTTGCTTGTCAAAATCCAAAAAAATCAACACCACCTGCTGAACCTTTTTTTAAATTATCACTTGCACAATGGTCTTTTAACAAGAGTTTTAGATCTGGCGATATCTCCCCATATGAATTTGCTCGTCTGGCAAATGAATTAGGGTTTGAAGGATTAGAATATGTAAATCAGCTTTATCCTGATGTAATGGAGAGTGAAGATAAACTCACCGCTATTTCAGCTTTTGTAGAAAAAAATAATGCACTTGCTGCAGAATACAAAATGCAAAACGTATTAATTATGATCGACAATGAAGGTGATCTTGCCAGCTCTGATGAAAGTACCCGTTTGGAAGCTGTTTCAAATCACAAATTATGGATAGACGCTGCAAATCAAATGGGATGTAGTGCTGTTCGTTTGAATCTATTCGGAGAAAAAAATCCTGAAAAATGGGTGTCAAATTCTATTTTAAGTCTTTCTGATTTAGCAGACTACGCTGCTGATAAAAACATTAATGTAATTGTTGAAAATCATGGGAGATTGAGTTCTAACATTCCCGTTTTGATGCAAGTTATTCAAGGTACTGGAAAATCCAACTGCGGTACTTTACCTGATTTTGGAAATTTTTGTATTGCTGAAGAAGGTTACGGATCTTTATTCAACGGTACCTGTAAAAAAGTTTATGACCCCTACCAAGGGGTCTCTGAAATGATTCCCTCTGCCTTTGGAGTTAGTGCAAAATCTTATGATTTTGATGAAGAAGGAAATGAGACAACATTAGACTACCAGCGTTTAATTACTATCGTAAAAGATGCTGGATATACTGGTTTTATTGGAGTAGAGTATGAGGGAGAACGTCTGAATGAAGAAGAAGGAATTGTTGCTACTAAATCACTACTTGAAAAAATTGGAGCGAGTCTTTAATCATGAAGTTTACTACTAGACTTCAGCTTTCTATTCTCTTTTTTCTTGAATTTTTTGTTTGGGGTGGTTGGTTTGTAACCATGGGGACTTTTCTTTCTCAGTCTTTTGATGCCAGTGGAAGTCAATTGGCTATGGCCTATGAAACACAATCCATAGGTGCCATCATTGCACCCTTTATTATTGGACTCATTGCAGATCGGTATTTTGCTGCTCAAAAGATTTTAGGAATACTCCACCTGATTGGAGCAGTCTTACTATATATGGCTAGTCAAGCAGGGAGTTTTGCTAACTTTTATCCCTATATTTTCATTTATATGCTTCTGTACATGCCTACATTGGCACTTGCAAATTCAGTGGCTTTTCATCAGATGAAAAACCCTTCTAAAGAGTTTGCTCCCATAAGAGTTCTTGGTAGTTTAGGATGGATTATGGCTGGATTAACCATCGGATTTCTAGCTTGGGAAGGAAGTCAAGTTCTAAAGTACACTTTTTATATGGCTTCAGGAGCATCTGCACTATTAGGAATTTACAGCTTTTTCTTACCCAATACTCCTCCAAAATTTGACAGAAAACAAAAAGTTAGTTTCAAAACTATATTAGGTCTAGATGCGCTTGCCTTGTTAAGAGATAAAAGCTACCTAATATTCTTTATCGCCTCGGTTTTGGTTTGTATTCCACTGGCTTTTTACTACCAGCACGCGAACCAATTCCTAAACGAAGTAGGGATGAAAGCAGCTGCATCAAAAATGGTAATGGGTCAAATATCAGAGGTTTTCTTTTTACTATTACTCCCAATATTTCTCAATCGATTTGGACTTAAAAAAGTCCTTGTCTTCGGAGTTCTTGCATGGGCACTTCGCTATCTGCTGTTTGCTTACGGAGATGCAGGAGAAAACACTTGGATGCTTATTTTCGGCATTATACTCCATGGCATATGTTATGACTTTTTCTTTGTGTCTGGACAAATCTATACCGATTTTAAAGCAGGAGATCAGTACAAAAGTGCTGCTCAAGGACTCATTACTCTTGCAACATACGGAGTAGGAATGTTAATCGGTTTTCGTTTTGCAGGATGGCTGACAGATCAATATATAAGTAGTGATGGACATTTTTGGAAAGAAATATGGACTCAACCCGCAATTTTTTCTTTTCTTGTATTAATCTTATTTTTAATTTTCTTTAAAAACGAAACCATAAAAATTAAATCAACATGAGTAAAATCAAATTAGGTGTTTTAGGAGGTGGAGGAGACTCTTTAATTGGCGTGCTTCATCGAGTAGCTTCAAGCATGTTCGACCGATACGAAATCACAGGAGGTGTATTCAATCCTATATACGAAGAGAATATAAAGTTTGCTGAACAAATTGGAGTCAATACCGATAGGGTATATGTAGACTTTGATACTTTTATAGCAGAAGAAATTAAAAAGCCTAAAGAGGAGAGAATAGAAGTTGTATCAGTACTTACTCCGAATTTTTTGCATTTCCCTATGGCAAAAAAACTCTTGGAAAATGGATTTCACGTAATCTGCGAAAAACCTTTGACGACTTCTTATGAAGAAGCAAAAGAACTAGAGGCCTTACAGAAAAAACACAATGCAATTTTTGCAGTAACATACACCTATACAGGATATCCAATGGTTCGCCATATGAAGCATATGATTGCTCAAGGAGAATTGGGTGAAATACAAAAAATAGATGTTCAATATTACCAAGGCTGGATTAACCCTGTAATTCATGATCCAGAGGTCCGCAAAACTGTATGGCGTTTGGATCCCAAAAAAGCAGGAATAAGCTCGTGTATTGGAGATATTGGAACCCACGCCTTTCAGATGACAGAATACTTGTCAGGCATGGAAGTGAAATCAGTATTGTCTGATTTAAATATGCTTTATGAGGACAACTCTCTTGATTTAGACGGTACTGTTTTAGTTCGTTTTTCTGATACAGTGAAAGGTGTTATCCGAGCTAGTCAAATCGCCACTGGAGAAGAAAATGGACTAACAGTAGCTATCTATGGCAAAAAAGGTGCTTTGCGATGGGAGCAAGAAAATCCGAATCACCTCTACCATCTAAAAGATGACGAGCCGCGAAGAGTTATTAAACCTGGAAATGCCTACACCTCCCCAGTGGCACTTGACGGAACAAAACTTCCTGGTGGACATCCAGAAGGAATCTTTGACGCTATGGGAAACATTTATAAAGGTGTTGCTAAAGCTCTAAGAGGAGAAAAAGCATTTGATGGAGAATATCCGAATATGAATGATGGCGTTCGTGGGATGCTATTTATCGAAAAAGTTGTGGAATCACATAAAAAAGGAAACGTATGGCTCAGCATGGAAAATCAATGAAAACAATAAAAGGACCTGGGATTTTTCTTGCTCAGTTTGTCGACAAACAAGCCCCGTTTAACAGTTTAGATGGCATGTGCAAATGGGCATCGGATCTGGGTTATAAGGGAATTCAAATTCCAACTTGGGAGACTTTTTTAATTGACTTGGACAAAGCAGCAGAAAGTCAAATGTATTGTGATGACCTCAAGGGGAAAATCAATTCTTACGGTTTGGAAATTACAGAGCTCTCAACCCATTTACAAGGACAACTGGTCGCAGTTCACTCTGCCTACGATCTCATGTTTGATAACTTTGCTCCAGATGCTGTTAAAAATAATCCTAAAGCACGAACGGCATGGGCAGTAGAAACCATGAAAAAAGCTGCTATTGCGAGTAAACGCCTAGGTTTAAATACACATGCGACATTCTCTGGTGCTCTACTATGGCATACTTGGCATCCATGGCCACAGAGACCCAATGGTTTAGTCGAACTTGGATTTAAAGAATTGGCTGACCGTTGGAAACCTATTTTGGATGTTTTTGATGAAAATGGAGTCGATGTGTGTTATGAAATTCATCCTGGTGAAGACCTTCATGATGGGGTTACTTTTGAACGTTTTTTAGAAGCCACTGGTAACCACAAACGTGTCAATATTCTTTATGATCCCAGTCATTTTGTTTTACAACAATTAGACTACATAGAATATATTGATCATTACCACCAATTTATTAAATCATTTCACGTCAAAGATTCAGAGTTTAAACCTAATGGTAAAAAAGGAGCCTTTGGAGGATATGGTGATTGGATAGACCGTGCGGGTAGGTACCGTTCACCTGGTGATGGACAAATTGATTTTAAAACCATCTTTACAAAGCTCACCGAGTATGGTTGTGACCTCTGGGCAGTTATGGAGTGGGAATGCTGTATTAAAAGTCCTGAGCAAGGTGCAAGAGAAGGTGCGCCTTTTATTCAGAGTCATATCATTGAAGCAACCCAAAAAACATTTGACGATTTTGCCGGTGGAGATACTGACGAACAATTCTTGAAAAACATTTTAAATCTGTAATTATGAAAAAAATAATACTCTCCCTTTTTGTGCTTGGACTATTAACTAGTAGTTCTTTACCATTAAACAATAGTACACCCGACGACACCCAAGGGGAATGGGTTTCGCTTTTTGACGGAAAAACCTTAAATGGATGGCACCGTTTTAATAGAAAAGGTGTGGCTCCAATCTGGACAGCAAAAGATGGTGTTTTAACTTTTGACCCAGATTTACGACCAAAAGGTGATTATATCCATGATATTGTAACAGATAAAATATACAAAAACTTTGAACTGTCTATAGAATGGAACATTTCAGAAGGAGGAAATAGCGGGATTTTTTGGGGGGTTCAAGAAGGTGAATCTCATAACAAACCCTACTCCACAGGACCCGAAATACAAGTTTTGGATAATGAGCGTCATCCCGATGCTAAAGCCAATCCAAATTACCATCAAGCTGGTGCACTTTATGATTTAGTGCAACCTTCAAAAAATGTATGTAAACCAGCAGGAGAGTGGAACCATATACTCCTTAAAATTGATCACAATAAAAACGAAGGAAGTGTTACATTGAATGGTACTAAAATAGTAGAGTTCCCTCTTAGTGGTCCAGAATGGGACACCATGGTATCGAACTCAAAATTTAATGACGATTGCGGCTTTAAACGGTTTGGTAAATTTAAATCAGGGAAAATAGGACTACAAGACCATGGAAATAAAGTGGACTTTAGAAATATCAAAATCCGCGAACTTTAAACAACATCCACTATGATCATGTCCATGACGGGTTACGGAAAAAAAGAAACCCAATGGGAGGACAAACGAATCACCATAGAAATTCGTGCGTTAAATAGTAAAAACGCAGATATCAACTTGCGAACTCCATCATTTATAAGAGAACTAGACACTGAGTTTCGTAAAGTTGTTGCGGCAAAAATGCATCGAGGGAAAATTGATCTGAGTGTATACATTGAATTTAACGGCCAAAATGCACCTACCAAAATCAATGCTCAAATAGTCAATTCTTATTTGTCTCAGCTAAAAGAAATAGGAGATGCCTCACCAGGAGAGCATCTAGCTATGGCAATGAGATTACCGGATACACTTTCTTCTGATCGTAGCTCTCTTCAAGATTCGGAAAAAAAAGCTATTTTTCAGCTATTAGATACTGTTATTAATGATATCAATACCTACAGAGCTGATGAAGGTGCTGCACTCGAAAAAGACTTCAATCATAGGATTAATTTAATTGAGAAATACCTTGATGAAGTTATTCAAACTGACCCAGAGCGAAGCTTAAAAATAGAAACCAAACTCCGAGATGCACTTTCTGATTTAAAAATTGAAATAGATGCCAACCGTTTTGAACAAGAATTGATTTTCTATCTTGAAAAATTCGATATAACAGAAGAAAAAGTACGGCTCAAAAATCACTTAGAGTACTTTAAAAAAGTAATACAGAGTGATGAAGTGGTAGGGAAAAAACTTGGATTTATCGCTCAAGAAATTGGTCGAGAAATCAACACCATTGGTTCTAAAGCAAATCATGCTGAACTTCAGAAAATTGTGGTTCAAATGAAAGACGAACTTGAAAAAATTAAAGAACAATTACTAAACGTCCTTTAGTTTGAGAAAAGGAAAACTTATTGTCTTTTCTGCACCCTCAGGAAGTGGAAAAACGACCCTAGTTAAACATTTGATAAAACATCATCCAAATCTAGGTTTTTCAATCTCTGCTACATCACGTGCTCCACGTGGTCAGGAAGTAGATGGGAAAGATTATTACTTTTTATCCCAAAAAGAATTTAGTCAAAAAATTGCCAATAACTCTTTCCTAGAATACGAGGAAGTATATCAAGGGGTGTTTTATGGTACTTTAAAAACAGAAGTTGAAAGACTTTGGGAGGAAGGGAATCACGTTCTTTTTGATATTGATGTTCAGGGTGGACTCAATATCAAATCCAAATATCCCAAACAGACCTTGGCAATTTTTGTACAGCCCCCTTCTCTAGAGGAATTAGAAAAACGATTACGTAACCGAGGAACTGAGTCAGAGGCCAAAATCCAACAACGTTTGGAAAAATCAACAAGTGAATTGGCCTATTCCAAAGACTTTGATGTTACTGTTATCAATGATGATTTGGAAAAAGCAAAAGAAGAAGTTCTTCGTTTGGTTCAGGAATTCGTGGGTTCATAAGCAAATTACTACATTTGATAGATGCAAAAAATTGGTTTGTTTTTTGGTACATTTGATCCTATTCACAACGGACATCTTACTCTAGCAAATCACTTTGCAAATGAGACTGATTTGGATGCAGTTTGGTTGGTCATTACTCCCCAAAATCCATTCAAACAAAACTCTAAAATGCTTCCAAACACCGAACGACTAGAGCTTGTATCAAGAGCGATAAAAGGACACCCAAAACTCGAAATAAGCACTGTAGAATTTGAACTTCCTAAACCAAACTTCACCTACGAGACACTTTCCCACTTAGCTAAAAATAACCCCAAAAGAAAATTTGTTTTGCTCATGGGAGAAGATAATATTATTTCATTTCCACAATGGAAAGAATACCAATCCATAATAGAAAAACATGAGATTTATGTCTATCCTCGAAAAAACGATGGACAAATTCCCGATGAATTTTTAAATCATCCCAAAATAACGTGGACAAACGCTCCCTTAATTGACATTACATCTTCTCAAATCCGCCAATGGATAAAAGAAGGTGAAAATGTAAAATCATTCCTCCCATCTGCTAGCTGGATTTATCTCGATGAAAAGGGGTTTTACCGTTAATTATATATTTTTCTAAATGCCTTCAAATACTTGAATAAGTTTTTTAGTCAAAGCTTCTCGGCTCCATTCTTCAAGGTTTGGGAAGATGTTTTTTAATGTTCCTTTTCCTTGGTAAGCCTTTTCAATAAAATAGTTCATTTCTGAAATTTTTTCTGATTTCACCATAAGGGAAGCACTCCCTTGCATCAAAAATCGTCCTGCTTCAGAATCGGGATCACCAATAGAAAGAATAGGTTTTTGAGTGGCAATATATTCGAGAAGTTTTCCTGAAATCATATCTTTTTGAGCTCCTGAAAAAATAATATTTAGTAATAAATCTGCGCTTTTCATCAGCTTTATTGCCTCTTCATGGGTGAGGTATCCATGAATTATCACTTCACTATTTTGAAGTTTCGATTTAAATTTTTCAATTATTTCAGGTTGAATTTGTCCTGCCAATGAAAGGCAAATCGTGTATTTATCTTGAAGTTCCTCTAAAGCGGTTAATATTCCATGGTATTCTTGATTCGATGTCAATAAGCCTGTATATACTATATGAAATTTAGGATACAGTTCATTTGAAATAGACTCCATCAAATCGGTATCGTATCCGTTTGGAATCGTAAAATAATACTGTTTTGGTGCTTTACTTTTTAAATAATCTTGAAATTCTCCAGCTACAGTTGTAATTACAGCATCTGCAGTTTGTAAAATAATCTGTTCTTGGTATTCATCTTTTTTTATTGCCCATGGGGTTCTATAAAGCTGAGCATTATAAAATAATGTGACCCACGGGTCTCTGAGATCTACCACCCACTTTAGACCAAACTCTTTTTGAAGTTGTGCACCTACCCAATGTGAAGAATGAGGGGGACCTGTAGTCACAACCTTATGAATTTCTTCCTCTTGTATTAATTGCTGAGCTGCTTTTAAAGCGAAGGAACGCCAACCTTTTCGCGCATCAGGAATAAATAAATTCCCTCTGATGAAAGCAGTAATTTTTCCGAATAGGGTTTGGGTTGCTACGACACCCTGGGGAATTCCTTTTGTCTCTGAAGCTGAACGGAGTATTGAATACCACTTTAAGGGTTCTCTGGTTCGAGTCCGAATAGTAGGAATGTGTTTTACTTCATTCACTAGACTTTTATCCAATATAGGATATGCAGCACTTTTTTCATCAACTGTCAGAACATAAGGCTGCCATCCTAAAGCTTTTAAATACTTTGCAAAATACATCCAACGTTGGACTCCTGAGCCACCAGACGGAGGCCAGTAATAAGAAATTATAAGGATTTTTTTAACTTGAACTTTCACGCTTAGTATTTGCCTTCCATAAAGGTACGGAAGAACAAGCTTCTCCGTAAAATAAACTTTTGGCAACGGGCTGCAGTCGCTTAATTAATTGAACATAAGCGTCTTTTGGAATAGAAGGATCAGAACAGCCTTTAATCATCAGTGGCTTATCCTTAAAAGGAGTCGTATCAAGTTCAGCTATTATTTTGGAAAAAAGATGACGTTCTAAATCTTCTAAGGTTCCCATAACAATATCTTTTGCAAAAGGCTCTAAATAACTGGTCACCAAAAGAGCTGCCCAAGCGGGTAGAATAGCGTCTGTAGAACAGTTAATGGCAATATAATGATCTTGATATATTGACCAATCTTCTTGCTTTAGCGCTTCTCTAAAAGGTTTTTCTCGTAAGAGAAATCCATCTTCTAACCATTTAGAAAGATCCACTAGTGTACGTTGACCTTTAGGTATCCACTCTTCTAGATCAAAATTAATCAAAGGACTTTTTGCAACTTTATTGACAATAGGTTCTCCCATGAATTATAGCATTCCCAATTCAAGTTTGGCTTCTTCACTCATCAAGTCTTGAGTCCAGGGTGGATCAAAAGTAATTTCGACTACTGCACTTTTGACTTCATCTAAAGATTTTACTTTCTCTTCAACTTCCATGGGCAAAGACTCCGCTACAGGACAATTAGGAGTAGTCAAAGTCATTAATATTTTAACATCCATGTCCTCATTTACAAAGACATCATAAATCAATCCCAATTCGTAGATATCGACAGGGATTTCAGGATCGTAAATAGTTTTTAAAACAGTAACTATTTTTTCGCCTAGGGCACCGGTATCTTTTGTTTCTGACATATTTTCTAGTTCAGTTGGGTTTGAAAAGCCACTGCGTACATTTTAATTTGCTTAATCATGGAGACCAGACCATTGGCACGCGTGGGAGATAGATGTTCTTTTAATCCTATTTCATCAATAAAATTTGTGTCAGCCTCAAGAATCGCTTTGGGATGTTGATTTGAAAAGACACGTATTAAAATTGCAATAATTCCTTTTGTGATAATTGCATCACTATCTGCTGTAAAAATCAATTGATCTCCTTCTAGTGAGGCGTGAACCCAAACCTTACTCTGACATCCTTTAATGATATTGTCATCGGTTTTGTGTTCTTCAGCTATCAGAGGGAGTGATTTACCCAGATCGATCATGTGTTCATATCGTTGCATCCAATCTTCAAAAAGGGAAAACTCCTCAATTACCTCTTGTTGTCTTTCTGCTATGGATTCCATACTTAAAATTATAAATTTATTGTAACATTTCGATAGCCTTTCGGATTCCTGCATCGAGACGGTCTATTTCTTCTTTCGTATTATAAAAAGCGAAAGATGCTCGCACTGTTCCGGGGATTTGATAGTAATCCATAATTGGCTGAGCGCAATGATGTCCCGTTCTTACTGCAATACCTAACTGGTCTAAAATACTACCTATATCATATGGATGAATGCCATCTATATTGAAGGAAATTACTGCCGTTTTTTTAGCAGCTTCTCCAAATATTTTTAATCCAGGTATCTCACGGAGTTTATTAGTAGCATATGCAAGAAGCTCCTCTTCATAGGAAGCAATTGTCTCAAATCCTATATTGTTCATATAATCCAATGCCGCTCCAAAAGCAATTCCTCCAGCTATATTCGGAGTTCCTGCTTCAAACTTATGAGGTAAATCGGCATAGGTTGTCTTTTCGAAAGTAACTGTCGAGATCATCTCGCCTCCACCTTGATAAGGAGGCAGTTTATTTAACAAAGTTTCTTTACCATAAAGCATTCCTACTCCAGTAGGACCACAAATTTTGTGTGCTGATGTGACGTAATAATCCACGTCTAATTCTTGAACATCTGGTTTGATATGAGGGCAAGCCTGAGCACCATCTATCAAAACTTTTGCATCCACAGCGTGTGCCTTGGTAATAATTTCTTCTATTGGATTGACTGTACCTAACGCATTAGAAACATGATTTACAAAGACTAAGCGTGTTTTAGAATTTAATAAACTTTCATATGCACTCATGTCCAAAGTGCCTTCTTGGGTCATCGGAATCACTTTTAACTTTGCGCCCGTTCGTTCACAAAGCATTTGCCAAGGTACGATATTGGAATGATGCTCTAATGCCGAAACAAGAAGTTCATCTCCGTTTTGTAGTAGGCTAGAGTATCCAGAAGCAATCAAGTTTATACTTTCTGTTGTTCCTGCAGTTAGAATAATTTCATGCGAGTGGGCTGCATTGAAATGTGTCTGAATTGTTTTTCTTGCTCCTTCGTAAGCATCAGTAGCTTCTTGACTTAGTTTATGAACTCCTCTATGAATATTTGCATTGAGACGGCAATAATAATCTGTGATTACATCAATAACTTGAAGGGGAGTTTGTGAAGTAGCAGCATTGTCAAAATAAACCAAATCTTGCCCGTTAACTTTACGAGAAAGAATGGGAAAATCTGCTCGGATTTTAGTTACATCAAACATCTATAAATCAAATCCTAGATTGACACCAAGCTTTTTAGCTATCTGTCCATTAATCCGTTTTTTTAGTGAAGGTAGTTGCACACTTGCCAAAACATTATTGGCAAAAGCATAAGTCATTAATGCCTTCGCTTCTTTTTTGGGAATCCCTCTTGATCTTAGATAAAAGAGCGCTTCTTCATCTAGCTGACCAATTGTACACCCATGAGAACACTTTACATCGTCTGCAAATATTTCGAGTTGTGGTTTTGTATTTACGGTTGCTTGATCGTCTATAAGAATATTGTTGTTTTGCTGAAAAGCGTTCGTTTTTTGAGCGATTTTATCGACTAATATTTGGCCATTAAACACTCCTTCAGATCGCTCAGCAAAGATACCTTTATAATCCTGGTGACTCTCACAATTGGGTTGGGCATGATGCACTAAAGTAGCATGGTCCACATGTTGTTTCCCATGCAAAATAGTAACTCCCTTTAAAGTTGACATTATGTGTTCTCCTTTATGAAAAAAGCGAAGATTATTTCGTGTCAATTTACCTCCTAGAGAAAATGTATGAACGCTAGCGTGACTTTTTTTCTCCTGAACAATGTATGTGCTATCAATCAATGATGCAGAGGGAAGGTCGTTTTGCAATTTATAATAATCCAAAAATGCATCTTGATGAACGTATATTTCGGTGACACAATTTGTGACAACTGGATGCTCTTTTAGACTCTGGTGTCGTTCGATAATTTGAACTTGTGCGTTTTGATCGACTACAATTAAATTTCGTGGTTGTAGCCAAAGTGCATTTTCATTTCCTGAAGAAAAATGAATGATTTCAATAGGCTTTTCAGCCACAATATTTTTAGGAATATAGATATAAGCTCCCTCCTTTGCATAGGATGTATTTAAGGCTGTAAGACTATCATCTTCAGGAGCAATTTTATTGAAATAGGTGTTTATTAATTCTCGGTATTTTGGCTTTGTTAAGGCTGCAGACATTAAACAAACATCCAACCCATCATGTGTAGTATTAGAGAGGAAAGGACTATAAATACCATCGATAAAAATAACTTTATAGGTATCCGTATCGTAAAGGAAATATTTTTTTACATCATTAACATTGATGCTTGCTTCTGATTTTGGAAACAGGGCGTAATCCTTTTGAATCAGAGCTTCAATGGAAGTGTATTTCCAAGCTTCTTCCCTTTTGGATGGAAAGCCCTTTTCTTCAAAAACTTTAAGTGCAGAAGCTCGAGTTTCATGAACGCTATCATCTAGATTTAAGTCCTCCTCAAAAGCGAGGTGAGAAGAAATTAATTTTTCTTTAAACTCCATGAGATGCCAATTCTTTTATCCAATCGTATCCTTTAGCTTCCAATTCATGTGCTAATTCTTTTGTCCCTGATTTAACGATCCTACCGTCAAAAAGTACATGAACAAAGTCAGGAACTATATAATCAAGTAAACGCTGATAGTGGGTAATTACAATGGTAGCATTATCCTTATTTTTCAGTTTGTTTACCCCATTGGCAACAATTTTCAATGCGTCTATATCAAGTCCTGAATCGGTTTCGTCTAGTATAGAAAGTGAAGGCTCAAGCATGGCCATCTGAAAAATTTCATTTCGTTTTTTTTCTCCTCCTGAGAAGCCCTCATTTAAGGAACGTGACAAAAACTTAGAATCAATATCCAGTAGTTTTGCTTTTTCCCTAATTTTTTTGAGTAATTCACTAGCAGGCATGTCTTCTAAACCTTTCGCTTTCCTATTGGCATTGATAGCTGTTTTGATGAAGTTAGTCACCGAAACTCCAGGAATCTCAACGGGATATTGAAAAGAAAGAAAGATGCCTTCATGTGCGCGTTCTTCAGCATCTAATTCTATTAAATCCTTTCCTCTGAGAAGCATTTTACCTTTAGTTAATTGATATTCCTCATTTCCTGCAATTAGCGATGAAAGAGTACTCTTTCCGGAACCATTAGGCCCCATAATTGCATGTACTTCGCCAGCTTTAACATCCAGATCTATTCCTTTCAGAATGGCTTTCCCTTCTACTTCGGCGTGCAAATTTTCTATTGTTAACATAGTTTCTTTTTTATCCTACTGATCCCTCAAGAGAGATTTCTAATAATTTTTGAGCTTCTACAGCAAATTCCATTGGAAGTTTATTTAAAACCTCTTTACTAAATCCATTTACAATCAGGGCTATAGCCTTTTCTGTATCAATTCCTCTTTGGTTACAATAAAAAATTTGATCTTCCCCAATCTTGCTTGTAGTTGCTTCGTGTTCTATTTGTGCTGAGTTATTTTTAGCTTCAATGTAAGGGAACGTATGAGCCCCACATTCATTCCCCATTAACAAGGAATCGCATTGTGAAAAGTTACGTGCATTTTTGGCTCTTGGACCAACTTGAACCAAACCTCGATAACTATTCTGAGATTTTCCAGCTGAGATACCCTTAGAAATTATAGTACTCTTGGTATTTTGCCCAAGATGGATCATTTTTGTTCCGGTATCAGCTTGTTGAAAATTATTGGTCACCGCGATTGAATAAAATTCTCCTACAGAATTGTCACCTTTGAGAATACAAGAAGGATATTTCCAAGTTACCGCAGAGCCTGTTTCAACTTGTGTCCATGATATTTTAGACCGGTCATGACAAATCCCTCGTTTAGTGACGAAATTAAAGACCCCACCTTTTCCCTCTTTATTTCCCGGGAACCAATTTTGTACGGTAGAGTATTTTATTTCAGCATCGTCTAAGGCAATTAATTCTACGACTGCGGCATGCAGTTGATTTTCATCCCTTGAAGGAGCAGTACAGCCTTCTAAATAGCTAACATAACTCCCCTCATCTGCGATCACAAGTGTTCTTTCAAACTGCCCTGTACCTGCTTGATTAATTCGGAAATAAGTAGATAGTTCCATTGGACAACGAACTCCTTTAGGAATATAGCAAAATGAACCGTCTGTGAAAACGGCACTGTTCAACCCAGCATAAAAATTATCCTTTGGAGGGATTACACTACCAATGTATTTTTTAACTAACTCTGGATGCTCCTTTATTGCTTCAGAAATAGAGCAAAAAATGATTCCTTTTTCAGCCAGGGTCTTTTTAAATGTGGTAGCAACAGAAACTGAATCCATTACAATATCTACTGCAACTCCAGAGAGTTTCTTTTGCTCGTCTATAGATATTCCTAGTTTTTCAAATGTTTTAAGTAACTCAGGATCTACCTCGTCCAAACTTTCGTATTTTGGCTTTGTCCTCGGGGCAGAATAATATGAAATAGCTTGTAAATCTGGTTTAACATAGTTTACGTTTGCCCATTCAGGTTCCTCCATTTCGGACCAAGATTCGAATGCTTTTAAGCGCCATTGGGTCATCCACTCGGGTTCTCCTTTCTTTTCTGATATTTTTCTTACAATGTCTTTACTTAATCCACTGGGAAAGGTGTCAGATTCTATATCAGTATAGAAACCATATTCGTATTCTTTGGTTTCTAACTCTTTTTTTAATTCCTCTTCAGTATAAGCCATTTGTTGTTATTTTATAATGAAAAGCTCTCCCCACAACCACAAGTACGTTGGGCATTTGGATTGTTAAAAACAAAGCCTTTTCCATTCAGTCCACCAGAGTATTCTAGGGTAGTCCCCAAGAGATAAAGCAAACTTTTTTTATCGACCAATATTTTTACTTGATTGTCTTCAAAAAGTTTATCGTCATCGCGTAGTTGATGGTCAAATTTTAGATCATATGACAACCCCGAACAACCACCACTTTTAACTCCCACACGAACAAAATCGTTTGACGGATCAAAGCCTTCTTCTCGCATGAGCATCGCAACTTTTTCTTTAGCTGTTTCAGCAACTCTAATCATCTAATAAAGAATTAATCTAAATAATATACAAATATAGAGTATTTCATGAGATTTGCCCCGATATCCCATTGTTTTAAACTATTCTTTAATCGGAGAATTTAATTCCAAACTGCAATAAAAAGATCTTTATCTCCATTAGAATTAGAAAAATCTCCTGAGGTACTTTCAGTGCTCCCCACTACAATAATTTTTCCATCAGCTGAGGTCGTCAATGACTCTCCAATATTCAATCCTTCTCCAGACAATGTATAGCTACTTATCTCCGATCCATTGGGCAGGGTGTGCACAAGGAGTACGTCATTATTTAACTGATTCTCTTGATCTTGACTAATAAAGGAAGAAGTGCTGTGACCAATTGCTAAAAGTGTGCCATCTGAACGTTGAACTAACTGATTGACGGTTTCAAACCCTTGATGACCTAGGTTTTTTGTTTTTCTTAAAACACCCTCTTGTGAAATCCATGCCAATAAAATGTCTGAAGAACCCTGAGGATTCAATACGTCAATATCTTGACTATAGCTTTGTCCTGCAATAAGGTATTCCCCGGAAAGTGTTTCAATAATTGAACTTGCACTATCGTAGTCGCTTCCTCCTATAGAGCGTTCCCAGATTAAATCTCCGGTGGCATTAATTTTTATTACCCAAAAATCGTAGCTTCCTCTAGGTTTGCTGATATCTACATCTTGACTTTCAGTTGCTCCAACAAGAACAAAATCTCCATTATGGGTTTCAATAGCATCATAAGAACGATCATTACTTGTGCCTCCAAAGTACCTTCTCCATTGCAAGTTTCCGTTGATATCGAGCTTATGACACCAAAATTCACCAACTCCATGCCTGGATGATTTACTATACTGTTTACCGTCTTGTCCTTCCCCGTTTGAAGCAGTTACGTCTAAAAATCCATTAAAAAATAACCCTCCATCGGAAGTGGTTATAATATTATAGGCATGATCATGGCCTAAAAAACCAAAGCTTTTTTCCCACAAGAGTTTGCCTTTGGAATCAGTTCTCAATAACCAATTATCATGTTGCCCCTTATTTTCTGAGGCATCTCCATCATCACTCATACTGTAACCTATAATAGCAAATCCCCCATCGGTTAGCTGAACCACATCATGTCCCCGATCATCTTCTGAACCTCCATAAGTTTCTGTCCATTCCAACTGAAAAGTTGGGTCAAATTTCATTAAAAAGATATCACTTCCAGAACGGGTTTTAGTATTAAAATCACCATCTGTACTTAAAGTATTCCCGATGATTACAAAACCACCATCTTCAGTAGTTTTGATTCCATGTGCAATATCCTCTAGACTTCCACCAAAGGTCTGAACAGATACCCAATTCCCATTTGTAGGTGGTAAAAAAGGGAGATTACTTTCAGAAGTTTTGGAACAACTAACAAATAAAACTAAGGATAATATTTTGAATGTTAGCTTCATTAATTTTCTGAAACTTTAACTAAAAACAATCCCAAATCAATGTCATTAATTGCTATAACACCACTTTCAAAATAGGGATAAATACTCCAAGCCCCATTAAATTTGGTGGAATTATCAGCAGGATAAGTGTCAAAAAAACCAATTTCCTCAACTTGTTTTTCATCAATTCCACTAATATCCAATACTCTAAATCCGGCGGTATAACTTGCTAAGAAAAAAAGATTGCCTTTGACATAACCGTTGTGATCTATAGAATTTACATTCGCATAATAATTTAAATGAAGAAGAGGATTGGTCAATTCTGAAAGATCAAAAATTCGTGTAGAAGTAGGTGATCCATAATTTAATTCGTCAAGCTCATCGCCTATGAAGAAGTAGCGATGGTCTTCTGAAAGATACCCTTGATGAGTATATCCTCCATTAGAATATGTAAAGGATTGAACCAATTCTGGGTTTGCTTTATCAGTTACGTCAACAATAACAATTCGATTATTAGCTCCTCCATCACTGTTGCTCCCAAATAAAAGTTCTTTTCCTTGAAAGTTAGAATCAGGACCATTGTATAATACAATTTGAGCATCGTGAGTGTAAGAGGCCCCCTCATACCCTCCAACCAAAATTGGATTTTTTGGATCATTAACGTCTATAAAAACAGGGCCACCCTCATAAAGGTTCGATCCTAAAACGTAAGCATATCCACTTTCTGAATTGATGCTGATATTATGTGCATTTCCAAAATCTGTAAGATGAACATCAGCAGAAAAAGTTTGAATTTCTGTGACACTTCTCAATTTTGTTAAATCAAAAACCTGCATCCCATGATTTTGAGCTTCACTAACGACAAAAGCGTGGTTGTTATGAACTTTTACATCTCTCCATGAACTCGGTAAAGTTGCAGTAGGTAATTTTCCTAAATAGATTGGGTTTTCTGGATCTTCTATAGAAACAAATGCTATTCCATCATCTAAACCAGAGAGTACATACTCTATTCCAGTATCTGGATCCGTCCATCCCCAATTATCATTTCCAGAAGAGCTCCCAAAATATCCTAATGGAATATGAGATAAAAGATCGTAATTAGAGCATGGAAAGCCCATTGCCATACCATCTTCACAAGGAATGGTTCCATACGTAATTTCTTTACTTTTAGGATCAGTTAAGTTTATAATCCCAGGAAGGGCAATATCCAAAAAATTGTCTACAAACTCACCGACACCTTCAGTTAAGGTATCATCTAGATCAGATTTTGAGCAACTTGAAAAAAGAACTAAAGCTAAAAGCAAAATTGAGATAAGGGGTTTTGTTATCATGTTTATTTTTTTTCAAAGTTATAAAGATTCATTTTTCAATTATTATTTCTGTCATTAAATATTTGTCAATTACTTTTGCATCATGTTTGAAAACAAAAACCAAAGCAAAACTAATCTTTCCTCTTTAGGGGAATTCGCATTGATAGATCACCTGACAAATTCATTTGATCTAAAAAACAAATCTAGCATCCTCGGTATTGGAGATGATGCTGCCATACTAGAGCATTCCAACCAACAGACTATTGTCAGTACTGATCTCCTAATAGAAGGAATTCATTTTGACCTCAGTTACATGCCTTTAAAGCACTTGGGGTATAAAGCCATCATCGTAAATCTATCAGACATTTATGCGATGAATGCAATTCCTACCCAAGTAACAGTTTCTCTTGCTGCTTCCAATCGGTTTACTTTGGAAGCATTGGAAGAATTGTACTCAGGAATTTCCCTTGCGTGTAAAAACTACAATGTGGATTTAATTGGAGGAGATACCTCTAGCAGTACATCAGGATTAATGCTGTCCATTACAGCATTGGGAACCTCTACGAAAAAACCCATCGTAAAGCGTTCAGGAGTTCAAGAGAATGATTTGCTTGTAGTTAGTGGTGACTTAGGTGCCGCCTATGTTGGGCTTCAAGTCTTAGAAAGGGAAAAAGCGGTCTTTAAAGTCAACCCTAATTCACAACCCGACCTCACCCCCTACAGCTATAGTATAGAACGACAACTTAAGCCTGAGGCGAGAAAAGATATAATAGAATTGTTGGATGAAATAGATTTGATTCCAACTGGGATGATTGATATTAGCGACGGACTTTCGTCAGAAATTTTTCATCTCGCAAAGGCATCAGATGTAGGTTTTCATCTTTTCGAAGAAAAATTACCATTGGATCCTGAAGTCAATCTGATATGTGAAGAGTTTAAATTAAATTCAACCACTGCCGTACTTAATGGTGGAGAAGATTACGAACTACTTTTTACTATAGGTCAAAAAGACTTTGACAAAATCAAAAACCATCCTTTACTTACTGTAATTGGCCATGCTGTTGATAAAAATGCTGGATGTCAACTAATTACCGGCTTGGGTCATCAGATTGAATTAAGCGCACAGGGTTGGAAATCGTTTGATGCTGAGCAGGGTTAACCCAAAGCAACATCTAAAGTCATCATAACAATAAATCCTCCAATAAAACCGAGTGTTGCTATATCGGTATATTTGTCTTGTTGAGTTTCAGGAATTACTTCTTCTACTACAACAAAGATCATTGCTCCAGCTGCAAAGGCTAATGCATAAGGTAAAAGAGGGGTGAAGAATGAGACTGCAATAGCACCTACCACAGCTGCAATAGGCTCCACTATAGCTGAAAGTTGTCCGTACCAAAAACTTTTAAAACGACTTGAGCCTAAACGTCTCATCGGCATTGATACAGCAATTCCCTCTGGAAAATTTTGAATTCCAATTCCAATAGCGAGTGCAACCGCACCAGTAATAGACGCTTCAGGTATTCCGGCAGCAACCCCTCCAAACAAGACCCCTACAGCTAAACCCTCTGGTATATTGTGTAAAGTAATTGCTAAAACGAGTAAGGTTGTTTTGTGCCAAGGGGTTTTAATTCCCTCTGTTTCTTTAAAATTTATATGGATATGTGGTAATACCTTATCTAGACCAAAAATAAACAAGGCACCCAATCCAAAACCAACTGCAGCTGGAATGACTTTAACAAATCCTTCTCCAGGACTCATTTCTATTCCTGGTGCCAATAAACTCCAAAAACTAGCTGCTACCATGACACCCCCTGTAAAACCTAATAAGCCATCTAAGACGGCACGATTCATGTTTTTTATAAAAAAAACGGAAGAAGCTCCTAGTGCAGTGAGACCCCAAGTAAATAGTGTCGCATAAAATGCACCAGCAATTGGGCTAATTGAAAGGAAAAAATCAATAATTGAATCCATTCTTGTTAATTATTCAATACAAAAATAAATAGTTCAATAGAATAATCAATCAATTCAAGGTGATTTAATTACTTTTACAATGCGTCTATGAAAAAGCAGCATTTTGACTTTATCGTTTGTGGAGGAGGAGCTTCTGGCTTATTATTTTTAAAAGCACTTACCGAAGATCCTTTTTTTAATTCTTCAACAATTCTCTTAATAGAAAAAAGCACTAAAGATACCAATGACCGAACATGGTGCTTCTGGGAAGAAGATAATGGTAGTTTCGATCCCCTAATGTTTAAAGAATGGGGAACCGCTCAATTCTTTTCAAAGAAACTTCATCTTGAATTCAAATTGGAACCCTTTCGTTATAAAATGTTACGTTCTCAAGTATTTTATCAATCAACACGAGAACAAATTAAAAAACATAAAAATATTCAGCTACATCAAGCTGAAATCATTGAAATAAAATCCAAAGGTTTAACTACCGAAGTTATTACTGATGGGCAAACTTATGTCTCTGAAAAAGTGCTCAGTAGTCTATTTGACCGAGAGCTCCTTTTCAAACAAACAAAGTACCCTGTCCTTCAGCAGCATTTTATCGGTTGGTTCATAGAGACCCCTATGCCTTGTTTTGATCCAGACAAAATCCTTTTTATGGATTTTAATATCCCGCAGAATAATGAAACACGTTTTTTATACGTACTGCCTACAGATGATCAGCATGCTTTATTTGAATACACCTTTTTTTCAAAAGAAGTACTCGACAAAAAAATATACGAGGACGGTATCAAAAACTACTTAAAATCGAAGGGAATCCACACCTATACCATTGTTGAAAAAGAAAAAGGCAATATCCCTATGAGTTGTTTCCCTTTTGAAAAAGCAAATACCCCCTCTTTATTACACATCGGTACCGCGGGTGGTTGGACTAAAGCAAGTACCGGCTTTACCTTCATGAACACCAGCAGACAAGTGCTTCGATTAATTCCTTTTTTAAAAGAAGGGCAACCCTTAAATCAGTTCACTGCCAAAAATAGATTCCGGTTTTATGACCTTTTATTCCTTGACGTTTTAAACAAGTATAATTCAGAGGGAAGTCAATTGTTTGAGCGTATGTTTGCTAAAAATTCACCATTGAATATTTTTCGTTTTTTGGACGAAAAAACTACAGTTTGGGAAGAATTACTGATTTTAGCTTCTTTTTCTTTTAAACAAAAAAGATGGTTTTTAAGCGCACTTTTTAAACGGTTTCTTTAAAATTTTCGCTCCATTAAATTTTGTCCAAATACTTTTAAATGAACCTTACTTTGGGCATCTATTTGTATGGTTTCTAGTTTTTCAAAGGCGGCTTCTGTGTATTGAACTACCAATGCTTTTGTTGCTTCTGTTGCCCCGCTGGAGTCAAAAAGTAATTTCACTATTTTAATTTTTTCTTCGGAAACTGAAGCAGTTGTTTTTTTCGAAAACCATTCTGTAAGTATTCTCTGGTCCTCAACTGATCCTTGAATCATAGCTTGATGATAAAGAATAGTTTTCTTGTTTTCAAGTATGTCACCCCCTACTTGTTTTCCAAAAATTTTAGGATCCCCAAACGCATCTAGATAATCATCTTGAATCTGAAAGGCTGTACCTAAAAGTACCCCGAAATCATAAATCGCTTGAGCATCTTCTTCTGCGGCACCTCCAATTACAGCTCCCATTTTTAAAGCGCAGCCAACAAGTACAGCTGTCTTTAAACGAATCATTTCCAAATAGGCCTCCTGACTTACTTGAGTTTGCGTTTCAAAATCTACATCATACTGTTGACCCTCACAAACTTCTATTGCGGTTCTACTCAATAATCGTGTCAGTCTACCAAACAAAAGATCTGGATACGCTTCCAGACTTTGATAGGCTTGAATCAGCATAGCGTCTCCGGATAGTATCCCTGTGTTAAGGTCCCATTTTTCATGTACCGTAGGTTGTCCTCTTCGCAAAGGAGCCTCATCCATAATATCGTCATGCATCAAAGTGAAATTGTGAAATAATTCAACTGCCAATGCAGCTGGAAGTCCCCCTTCTGGCTTTCCATTAAAAATATCTACCGCCATTAGGGTGAGTAACGGACGTATGCGTTTACCTCCCAATTGTAATAAATAAGAAATCGGTTGGTACAGACCCGCAGGTTCTTCTTTTTGAACTATAGATTGAAGATAATCTTGAAACAATTTCGTGTTATTTGACATGAAAAATATGTTTTTGGTAAAAATAAGATTTAATCTGATGCTAAAGAATAAAGAAACTTTGGAAACTTTTATTGTTTATTTAGTTTCCTTTTGTAGTTTTGCAAAAAAAATAAAATGAAGAACAACATTGTAGAGCAGGCAATAAGTCTTTTTTTACAATACGGATATAAGAGTGTAACAATGGATGAAATTGCTCAACACATGCACATCTCCAAAAAAACCATTTACACCTATTTTTCCAATAAAGAAGCCTTGGTAGAAGAGAGTGCTATGGCACACTTTAATAATATTTTAGAGAAAATAAAAGTCATTTCTAAACAAGCCAAAGACCCTATTATAGAATTATACCAATTAAAAAAAGAGGCTTTAAATCACATGAGCAACGAACAAACATCACCTCTTTATCAACTTCAAAAATTCTATCCTTCAATTTATGCTGAAATGCGAGCTAAGGAATTTGAGGCCATGAGTGGATTGTTTTATACTAGTCTTAGTAAAGGTGTAAATACCGGCCTTTTTAGAGCTGAAATTAACCTTGACTTTGTAACACGAATCTTTTTCAACGGAATAAAAGGGGTGTCAGACATTGAATTGTTTCCAATAGAAAAGTATAAAGTTGATCAGTTGCTGATTGACTTTTCAGAATATCATTTACGGGCCATTTGTACGCCTCTGGGTACCGAAAAACTAGAATACTATAAAAAAGAACTTAACTTATGACAACCAATCTCAAATTACTATTTCTATTCACCCTGAATTTCTACTTTGTAGTCGGACAAGAACTTCCCGAACAAGTAAGTCTGGAGCAAGCAGTGGCATTTGGAAAAGACAACAACCGTCAGATACTCAATGCAAACAGAGAAGTGCAAAGGGCTTACAAAGAACGATGGAGTACTATCGCTATCGGTTTACCTCAAGTAAGAGCAAATGCTAGCTATCAAAATTTTATTGAACTTCCTACATCACTTATACCAGCTCAGTTTTTTGGAGGAAAAGAAGGTGAGTTTGCAGAAGTTCAATTTGGGACTCCACAAACTGTGGTTGCAGGTGTTACATTAGATCAACTAATTTTTGACGGATCCTACCTAGTAGGGCTTGAAGCAACTAAAGTATATTTAGCTATATCTGAAAATATCCTTGAAAAAACAATGCTGGAAATCAGAAAAAGTATCATCTCCACCTACAGTTCTATTTTGCTTGTTCAAGAAAATATTAAGTTCCTAAAAAAGAATAGGAATAGTTTAGAAGCCAATTTGAATGAGGTCCGAGAACTTTTTCGTAATGGTTTTGAAGAAGAAGAAAGCGTAGAACAACTCCGTTTGACCCTCTCCGGAATTGAGACCCAACTCCGTTATGCTCAAAACACTGAGAAAATTACATTTAATATGTTAAAATTACTCATGGGATATCCTACCACTACTCCCCTGACGCTTACAGATACTCTTGAAACATTAACTACTGAAGGACTCTTTGAAGAAAAATTTGATACAAATCCAAACCTTAGTGGAAATATTGATATTAAAATTGCTACCAATAATTTAAAATCTGAAAGTCTACTATTTAAATTTGAAAAGTCGAAAAATTTACCCCGATTATCCGCATTTATAAATGGAAATTATACAGGGAATAGTGAAACATTCTCTTTTACCGAATCACAACAGAAATGGTTTGGTGCATCTCTATTCGGAATCAATTTAAACGTTCCTGTTTTTAGCTCTCTAAATCGAAGATCTCAATCTCAAAAAGCTAAAATTGCTGTTGACCAAGCGCAAACTACCCTAGAAGAAACAGAAGAACGTATTAATATTGAATTTCAAGCTGCCCAAAACGAATATCGATTGGCAGTAGAAACTTATTTTACCAACAAAGAAAATTTAGCACTTGCAAGTAGAATTGAAGAAAAGAACCAGTCCAAATATTTTGAAGGTCTTTCATCTTCATTCGAGCTTCGTCAGGCACAGCTGCAATTGTACACAGCTCAAAACAATTATATTACTGCCATTCAAAATGTCATTCAAAAAAAATTGAACTTAGAAACTCTCCTTAACATCTCCGAACAATAAAAATCATGAAAAAAGCAATTCTTTTACTTAGTATTTCCCTCACGCTATTTAATTGCGGGCAAAAAAACGAAACCCCAGCAAAACAAAATGTAGCTGTTAATAGTTTAGATGAACTGATCGTTCAAAAAGATAAATATCTTGAACAGATTAATGCCTTAACCCTTGAACTGAATCAAGTCAATGCATCCATAGAGAAATTGACCGTAAATGAAAAAAGAGTATTGGTTACTGCAAACCCTGTTCAGGCTGTTAATTTCGAACACGCTATCGAGGTTCAAGCGAATATCAAAACCCGTCAAAACTTACAATTATACCCAGAGTTTGGAGGCAAATTGGAACGTATTAATGTAAAGGAAGGGCAAGCTGTCAAAAAAGGTGCACTTCTCGCCGTTATTGATGATGCAGGACTACAAGAGCAATTAGAACAAATGCAACTTCAATTAGACTTAGCTAAAACTACATTCGAAAGAACGGAACGTTTATGGAATCAAAAAATTGGCTCAGAAATGATGTATTTAGAAGCTAAAACCCGCTATGAGGCTCAAAAAAAGCAATTGAGTCAAATGAAAAAGCAACTCGCTAAATCCAAAATATATGCCCCTTTTAACGGTATTATTGATGAAATTTTCACAAATCAAGGCTCCAATGTTGCTCCAGGAATAACACCGATTTTACGAATTGTAAATCTTAAAAATATGTATGTAGAGGCCGATGTCCCTGAAAATTATATGACAGCAATAACTAAAGGGAGTAAAGCCTTAGTTGAAATTCCTGTTCTAAACCAAACACAGAACACAACTATTCGTCAGACTGGGAGCTTTATTCAATCTAGTAATAGGACATTTAGAATAGAAGCCGCACTAGAAAATACAAATGGGCAGATCAAGCCTAATCTCAATGCTAAATTAAGTGTGATAGACTATATCAATCCCAATGCGATTATGGTTCCAATGAGAGTTTTAAGAGAAAATGCCAACGGAAAAAATTACGTCTTTGTTTTAACTGATTCTGAAGGTGAAAATAAATACATCGCAACACAACGTTTTGTCAATTTAGGAAAAACTCAAAATGAAATGATTGAAGTAACCGAAGGAATTTCCTTAGGTGACTTGGTTGTAGATGAAGGGGTAGGGATGCTTGTCGCAAATCAGAAAGTTGAACGAATTGAGCAATAAACGCTAATAAAATGAAAACATCTAAGATTAAAGAATTTTTACCTGCTAGCTGGGCCATCGATCATAAAACCGTGATCTATGTCATTATGGTTATCTTTTTCATTTTAGGAGTTAGCTCCTATTTTTCGATGCCTAGGGAAACATTCCCCGAGATTAATGATACCAAAGTTTTTGTCAGTACTATTTATCCTGGAAATACTGCTGAGGATATTGAAAGATCAATTACAGATCCTTTAGAAGAAGTATTAAAAGGGGTTCCCAATTTAGTAGAAATTCGTTCTACTTCTTCGGAAGACTTCTCAGTTATCGAAATAGAATTTGATGAAAATATCACCATAGATGCTGCAAAACAAAAAGTTAAAGATCTAGTCGATGGAATTAAGTCTGGACCAGATTGGCCCGTTTTTAATAATGCAAAAGTAGAGCCCAATATTTTTGAACTGGATTTTTCCGAATTGCAGCCTATTCTGAACATTAGTCTTATTGGAGACTATCCTATTGATCAACTTAAGGTTTTTGCTGAACGACTCGAATACAGTATCGAACAACTGCCACAAATAAAAGAGGTGAATATCAGAGGTATTCAGGTTTTTGAGGTTGAGGTAGCCGTGGATATTTATAAAATGACCGCTGCTAAAGTTTCATTTAACGACATATTAGGTGCTATTTCACGAGAGAATACAACTATTTCAGGAGGGAATATCGTAAGTGGTGGTCAAAGAAGAAATATTCGATTGACTGGTGAAATACAAAATCCTGAAGATCTTAAAAGTTTTGTAGTTAAGACAGATAATGGCCCTGTATACCTTGGAGATATTGCTACGATCGATTTTAAAGAAAAGGAAGTGACTTCATTTGCACGTTCTTTTGGTGAAAAAGCAGTGCTTTTAGACGTAGTGAAAAGAGGAGGTAAAAACCTAGTACAAGCCTCAATGGACATTAAAGAACTTGTTTCCGAAAACAAAACATTGGGAATTCCTGAAGATATTGAAATAGTCGTTTCAAATGACCAATCTAATATGACGCTAAATCAAATTAGCGAATTAGTTAATAGTATTATTTTTGGAGTAATCTTGGTAGTTACAGTATTAATGTTCTTCCTAGGATTCCGTAATTCTCTTTTTGTAGGTTTCGCCATTCCCATGTCCATGTTTATGTCTTTTATGATTATGTCATTCTTGGGATATACGCTCAATACAATGGTTCTTTTTGGACTTGTTATGGGACTTGGAATGCTTGTAGACAATGGAATTGTTGTCGTTGAGAATGTGTACCGTTTAATGGAGAAGGAAGGGATGTCAAGAATACAAGCAGCAAAAGCTGGGATTGGTGAAATTGCCTATCCTATCATTGTGTCAACTGCTACCACTATTGCCGCTTTTGTTCCTCTTGGAGCATGGCCTGGATTGATGGGAGAATTCATGATCTATTTCCCAATTACACTCTCTGTTGTATTAGGCTCGTCACTAATTGTTGCAATATTCTTTAACTCCATGCTGGTTTCACAATTTATGGAAATCAGTGATAGAGAAATCAGTACCAAATCACTTTGGAGGTTAACCTTTTTTATGGGAGGACTTGGAATTCTCTTACTGTTTGGAAGCCCTCAAACACGAATTTTTGGTAACCTAATGGTTTTGATCCCTATCCTTTTTTGGATGTATAAATTTTTCATCAAAAATTGGGCACTTACATTCCAAAATACATTTTTAGTAAAACTCGAAAATGGCTATCGTATGCTTTTAAGGTTTGCGTTAAGCGGAATCAAACCTTATCTATTTTTAGGGGGAACATTTTTACTCCTCTTTTTGTCCTTTGCTTTAATGGGAATATTTCCTCCAAAAGTGGAGTTTTTTCCAAATAACCAACCGCAACAAATTCTCGTGTTTATTGAATACCCGGAAGGTACCGCTATTTCAAAAACAAATTCTGCAACCAAAAAGGTTGAACAAGAAATTTTGAATGTGATGAAGCGTCCAGAATTTAATAAAAACGGTGTCAATTTGCTTGTAGAATCTATGGTCGCCCAAGTAGGTGAAGGTGCTGGAAATCCTTTTATCGATAATGGAAATACCAATGAGCTCCCGCACAAAGGTAAAATCACCCTAACCATGCGTGAATTTAAATTAAGAGAAGGTGTTTCAAGTGAAAGTTTACGAAAAGCCATTCAAGAACAACTCATCGGAAAATTCCCCGGTATCGCTATCTCAGTAGAAAAAGATGCAAATGGCCCACCAGCTGGATACCCAATAACTATAGAAATCACCGGAGCAGAATACCTCGATTTGATTTTAACCGCAGAGCAAATGAAAGATTTTCTTAATCGGATAAACATTAGTGGTGTAGAAGAACTCAAGATTGATGTCAATAAAAACAAACCTGGTAGTCAGCTTGAAATTGATCGTGAGAAGGCTGGAGAACTTGGAGTCTCAGCTTCCCAGATCGGACAGCTTCTTCGTACCTCACTCTTTGGGTCTAAAGCAGGTGTTTTTAAAAAGAATGGTGATGATTATGACATTAATGTTCGATTTAATGAAGAAAATCGCTACAATCAAAACGCCCTATTCAATCAGAATATAATCTTTAGAGATCCTGCCAACGGTCAGATCAAGGAAATTCCGATCTCTTCTTTAGTAAAACAAAAAAACAGTACTAGTTTTAACGCTATTAAGCACAGAGAACTCAACAGAGTTGTGACTCTATACTCTCCTGTTCTTGCCGGTTTTAATGCTAATGAAGTTGTAAATCAGGTGAAAAAAGCTTTGGAAAATTACGACTTACCAGGTCAAATCAAATTTAAATTCTCAGGTGAAATTGAAGAACAAGAAAAAAACATGGCATTTCTTTCAAATGCATTACTAGCTGCCTTAGGGCTCATCTTATTACTCTTGGTACTCCAGTTTAATTCAATATCAAAGCCACTTATCATTCTATTATCCATCTTCTTGAGCTTTACAGGAGTATTCCTTGGGCTGATGGCGTTCCAGATGCCTTTTGTCATTTTAATGACCATGATGGGAATTATTGCTTTGGCTGGAATTGTAGTAAATAATGGTGTTGTTTTATTAGATTACACCCAGCTTCTTATTGACAGAAAACACGATCTGGAAGGATTAGAAAACGGTACATTACTCCCAAAAGAAATGGCTACTAATGAAATAATCGAAGGTGGAGCTGCTCGTTTACGTCCTGTAATATTGACTGCTATCACTACAGTGCTAGGTTTAATTCCCTTGGCGATAGGATTGAATATTGATTTTTTCTCTATGTTTTCAGAATGGAATCCTAAGGTTTACATGGGCGGAGACAATGTCATCTTTTGGGGACCTTTAGCGTGGACTGTTATTTTTGGTCTTACTTTCGCAACCTTTTTAACCTTAGTAATTGTTCCAGCTACTTTCTCAATAGTTTATTCAATCAAAATTTGGTTAAAGAAGATTTTATAAAGATTTACGAATCCTGAGGTTTCACCCCTCAGGATTTTTTATTTTTGTCCAACATTTACAAAATATGTATAGAACTCATAATTGTGGAGCGCTCTCCCTTGAACACCTTAATCAGAAAGTAACTTTATCAGGTTGGGTCCAAAAAAATAGAAACAAAGGTTTTATAATTTGGATTGATCTCAGAGATCGCTACGGGATTACTCAACTTGTCTTGGACGAAGAACGTACACCCAAATCAATCTTTGATAGCGCACAAGGCTTGGGAAGAGAATTCGTCATTCAAGTTCAGGGAACAGTAATAGAACGAGAATCCAAAAACCCCAATATAACTACTGGAGCCATAGAGGTATTAGTGGAAGACCTTAAAATCTTAAATCCCTCTAAAACTCCACCATTCACAATTGAAAATGAAACTGATGGTGGAGAAGAACTCCGAATGCAATACCGCTATTTAGACCTTCGGAGAAATCCCGTTAAAGCAAATCTTCTTTTTAGACATCAGGTATCCATGGCAGTCAGAAATTACCTTTCTAAAGATGGATTTATTGATGTTGAAACCCCTTATCTTATTAAATCAACTCCCGAAGGAGCACGAGATTTTGTGGTCCCTTCTAGAATGAATGAAGGCCAGTTTTATGCCCTACCCCAATCTCCACAAACATTCAAACAATTGCTGATGGTAGGAGGTTTGGATAAATATTTTCAAATCGTAAAATGCTTTCGTGATGAGGATCTTCGGGCAGATAGACAGCCTGAGTTCACACAAATAGATTGTGAAATGGCATTTGTAGAACAAGAGGATATCCTAGCCCAATTTGAGGGATTGACGCGTCATTTACTCAAAGAAATTAAAGGTATCGATATTGCTGATTTTCCCAGAATCACTTATGATGAAGCCATAAAAACCTATGGAAACGATAAACCTGATATTCGTTTTGAAATGAAGTTTTGTGAACTTAATGCAGTTGCTCAAGGAAAAGGGTTTGGTGTTTTTGATAGTCAAGAATTGGTAGTTGGAATTAGTGTTCCTGGTGCCGCTGAAATGAGTCGAAAGGAAATTGATGCACTAATAGATTGGGTAAAACGCCCTCAGATTGGAGCCAAAGGATTGGTTTATGTAAAATGTAATGCAGATGGAAGTTTTAAATCTTCCGTAGATAAATTTTTTAGTCCTGAAGACCTCAGCACTTGGGCAACACATTGTCAAGCAAAAGCTGGAGACCTCATCTTAATTCTTTCTGGAGAAATCAAAACAACACGAACACAACTCAGTGCTCTTAGGATGGAGATGGCTACTCGCCTTGGACTTCGCAAGCCCGAGGTATTTGCACCTCTTTGGATTACGGATTTTCCTTTATTAGAATGGGATGAGGAAAGTAAACGTTTTCATGCCATGCACCACCCCTTTACCGCACCCAAACCAGAGCATCTAGATTTATTAAAAACGGATCCTGCCGCTGTAAAAGCAAATGCTTACGATTTGGTTTTAAACGGTAATGAAATTGGTGGCGGTTCTATCCGAATACACGATCAAGAATTACAATCTCAAATGTTTGATTTACTCGGATTCACTAAAGAAGAAGCTCAAGCTCAATTCGGTTTTCTAATGGATGCCTTCCAATTTGGTGCTCCACCACATGGAGGAATTGCTTTTGGATTGGACCGATTAGTTGCTATTTTAGGAGGAGAAGAAACGATTAGAGATTTTATTGCCTTTCCTAAAAACAATTCAGGAAGAGATGTGATGATAGACGCGCCTGCCCCATTAGATGCATTACAGTTAAAAGAATTAAATCTCAAAACAACATCTACCGATAAAGAATGAAACTTTTTTTACGTCTCTTTTTTTTAGGATTACTATTGAGTTTATTCTTTGGGATATATTACAAATCTCAAATTGATTTTGAAAGTGGTGAACGAATCATTGGTTTTACAGTGCTAACAACATCTCTTATCTATCTTCCGCTATTTTTATATCATCGGTGGAATGGAAAAAGACTTCAAGACTATACTCTTAGTGAAGAAAATCTTAAAAAAATGAGGGAAACTATGAACCCATCTAAACGTTTGAGGAAACAAAAAAACACTTCTAAAAACTGATTATTTTTAATTATTTTGATGAAAAGAATTGAAAATCAGCCTCTTTTATCAAATTAAAATGTTAAAATTTATTCTTGGTTTAATAATAAACGTACCTTTGCAGCATAATTTTTAAATAAACACATGACTGGTACAGTTAAATTTTTCAATGAAGCTAAAGGATTTGGTTTCATTACTAACGATGAATCCGGAGAGGATGTATTCGTTCACATTTCAGCCCTAGATGGCGTGACCCTTAGAGAAGGAGCGAAAGTAGAGTATGTAGAAGAAGAAGGTAAAAAAGGAAAGCAAGCTTCCAATATCAGCCTATTATAATTTATATATGATTACTGTGAATAAAGCACTTCTTAAAGAGGTGCTTTTTTTATGCCCTTTTTTTAGCAAAAAAGGCATCCAAAAGCGCTTTTGCTTCATATTCCAAAACGCCCCCATGGCTAGTAGTTTTAGGATGCAGACTAATCCCAGCCTTTTGATAACCGCGATGTGCGTCAGAAGCCGCAAAAACAATCCGATCTAATTTACTCCACACTAACGCTCCAGCACACATGATGCATGGCTCTAATGTGACGTATAGAGTACACCCAGTTAAATATTTCCCATTTAAAAAATTTGCTGCAGAAGTAATCGCTTGCATTTCAGCATGAGCCGTAACATCCTTTAGTCTTTCGGTTAAATTATGTGCTCGTGCAATAATTCTGTCTGCCACCACAACAACTGCTCCAACTGGTACCTCATCAGCATCAAAAGCTTTTTGAGCTTCAGCCATAGCCTGCTGCATGAAGTATGTGTCATCTAATTCCATACTCAAAAATACAAAAACCAATACCATTTAATCACTAATGGATTTATGTACCTTTACGGCATGTCAAAAGCATTGTTAGATACAATCAAAAATCCACTTGTTTTGCGAGAGTGCTCTCAAGATGAATTACTCGCTTTGACAATTGCATTACGCAAAGAAATAATCACTTCGTTAGCAAAAGGAGAAGGTCATTTAGGTTCTAGTCTTGGAACCGTAGAACTGAGTATTGCCGTACATTATATTTTTGATACTCCTGATGACCTTTTAGTTTGGGATGTCGGTCACCAAGCCTACGGTCACAAAATGCTAACTGGTAGAAAGGATGACTTTAAAAATTTACGTCAAGAAGATGGAATCAGCGGTTTCCCTAAAAGAGAAGAAAGTCTTTACGATTCTTTTGGAACTGGTCATGCTGGAACAAGTATCTCCGCTGCTCTAGGAATGGCACTGAGCGCAAAGATACTGAAGCTCAATCGGCATCATATCGCTGTTATAGGTGATGCTTCTATTGCTAATGGCATGGCGTTTGAAGCACTCAATCATCTGGGAACTACCAATGCAAATGTTTTGGTAATCCTTAACGACAACAGTATGGGAATAGATCCAAGCGTTGGAGCACTGAAAGACTACTTCGATACTGTAAAAAATGGCAACAATTCTCTACCTAATTTTTTCCAATCTCTAAACCTTCCCTACTCAGGACCTATTGATGGGCATGATCTAGATGCGCTTTTGAGTGCCTTAAAAAACGAAAAAAAACGCAAAGGCCCTCGATTACTTCATGTAGTTACCAAAAAAGGCAAGGGACTTCCTGTGGCTGAAAACGAGCAAATTACCTATCATGCACCAGGAAAATTTGATCCACTAACTGGAAAACTCAATCATAAACCAACCGATAATAAAGTTAAATACCAAGCTGTGGTTGGACAAACCCTTTTAAAGCTAGCTCAAGACAATCCTAAAATTATGGTTATTACACCAGCTATGCCTACGGGCAGTGGTCTAGTTGAGTTGATGCATGCTTTTCCCGATCGGTGTATCGATGTTGGTATTGCAGAACAACATGCCGTTACGCTTGCAGCAGGAATGGCAACCCAGGGTTTACTTCCTTTTTGTGTTATTTATTCTACGTTTTTACAACGTTCTTATGATCAAATCATTCACGATGTAGCGCTACAAAAGCTTCCCGTTGTTTTTTGTGTAGATCGAGCAGGAATTGTTGGACATGACGGTCCTACTCATCATGGAGTCTTTGACATTGCTTATCTTAGATGCATCCCCAATCTGATTATAGCAGCTCCCCGAAATGCGCAAATGCTTCAAAATCTCCTTTATTCTGCTCAGTTTGAATTAGACCGCCCCTTAGCTATCAGATATCCGAGAGGTTATTCTCAGATAATGAAACCAAAAACTGATTTTGAAAAAATAAATTGGGGAAAAGGGTGTATTTTAAAAGAAGGAAACCGTTTTGCAATTCTTTCGGTTGGAACCATGGCAAAAACCATTAGTGAAGCTTTTTTAGGGCTTGAAAGGGCTGATGTTTTTGCTCATTTTGACATGGGTTTTATCAAACCACTAGATGAAAAACTATTACATGAAATTTTTCAGAATTTTGAACGCCTCCTAATTTTTGAAGAAGGGACAATTCAAGGTGGTGCTGGTAGCGCTGTTTTGGAATTTGCCGCAAAACATCATTATACAATTCCTGTTGATTTACAAGGAATTCCAGATCGTTTTATTTCCCATGGGAATCCTCAAAAATTACTTCAAAAATTAGAGCTGGATGTTTTAGGAGTTCGAAAAAAATTAAATCTAATTGCAAATAAAAACGGGTATTGATTCCCAAAGCCTAATCGTTTTTTATATTTAACCAATGAGCGAACAAAAACGTCTTTTCTTACTTGATGCCTTTGCACTAATTTTTAGAGGATATTATGCCTTTATAAAAAATCCCAGAATCAATTCAAAAGGAATGGATACCTCAGCCATCATGGGGTTTACCAATTCTCTTCTTGATGTCATTAAACGGGAACGCCCCGACCATTTAGCAGTTTGTTTTGACAAAGGAGGTTCCGTAAGTAGAACTGAAATGTTTACTGAATACAAGGCAAACAGAGATGAAACACCAGAAGCAATTAAGATTGCTGTTCCCTATATTCAACAAATCTTAAACGCGATGCACATCCCAGTTGTTGAAAAAGCTGGTTTTGAAGCAGATGATATCATTGGAACTCTCGCAAAACAAGCTGAAAAAGAAGGGTATAAAGTGTTTATGGTTACTCCTGATAAAGATTTTGCCCAACTTGTCTCAGAAAATATTTTTATGTACCGACCTGCTCGAATGGGGAATGGTATTGAAATATGGGGTATTCCCGAAGTACAAGAAAAATTTGAGGTAGAGCGTCCAGATCAAGTAATTGATTATTTAGGGATGATGGGAGATGCAGTAGACAATATCCCAGGACTTCCAGGAGTTGGAGATAAAACAGCCAAAAAGTTTATCAAAGAGTACGGAACAATGGAAGAGCTTTTAAAAAATTCTTCTAACATTAAAGGAAAACTTGGAGAAAAAATTGAAGCCAATAAAGACCTTGGTATTTTGTCCAAACAACTCGCTACAATAATTTTAGATGTTCCTGTGCTTTTCAAGGCAGAAGATTATGAACTCAGTCAGCCCGATCCAGTAGCTGTAGGTTCGCTTTTTGAAGAACTTGAATTCAGAAGGATGGCAGAGAATTTTAAAAAAATATTTTCGTCTACCCAAGAAACAACGGCACCACCTCAAACCCCAAAGACCCCAGACAAGAGCCCTCAACAAGGCCAACAATTCGATCTTTTTGCAGCTCCAGGAAGCGGAACAATTTCTAACGATCAAAACAATGAGAAGCAAAGCTTAAGTACCAAAAAGCATTTGTATCAAACAGTTAACAGCCCTCTGTCACGAGAACTACTATTAAAAAATTTACTTCATCAAAAAAGTGTTTGCTTCGACACCGAAACAACTTCATTAGACGCTCTACAAGCAGATTTGGTAGGTATCGCATTTTCTTGGGAAGAATCTAAGGGATATTACCTTGCCTTACCCGAAGATCGGGAAGAAACATCTACGATTCTAAATTTCTTTAAACCCTTTTTTGAACACCGAGGAATAGAAAAAATTGGTCACAATCTTAAATACGATCTCAAGGTATTAAAGAACTACGAAATCAATGTAAACGCCCCCATTTTTGACACTATGATTGCCCATTATTTAGTTAATCCCGACATGCGTCACAACATGGATGTTTTAGCAGAAACCTATCTAGATTATAGTCCACAGTCTATTACGGAGTTGATCGGTAAAAAAGGAGTAAGTCAAGGGACGATGCGGGAGGTGCCTTTGGAAAAACAAACAGAATATGCTGTAGAAGATGCTGATATTACTTTCCAACTCAAGCATTATTTTGAAAATGAAATGCAAGCTGCAAATACACTAGAGTTGTATCAAAAAGTTGAGCTTCCATTAGTCAAAGTATTGACAGAAATGGAATGCCAAGGAATTAATTTAGACGTCTCTTTTTTAGAAAACTTATCAAAGGGGTTAACTCTAGATATCCAAAAATTAGAAGACAGCATTTTCGAAGTAGCAGGAGAGACCTTTAATCTTGCTTCTCCAAAACAGCTAGGACCCATACTTTTTGATAAGCTAAAACTGGTAGACAAACCTAAAAAAACAAAGACTGGACAGTATTCAACTGCTGAAGATGTACTCTCCTATCTAGCGAAAGACCATCCTATTGTCTCAGATATTTTAGATTGGCGTTCTTTAAAAAAACTATTAAATACCTACGTAGAGGCCCTTCCAAAAGAAATAAATCCAAAAACAGGACGTGTTCATACCATCTATAATCAAGCTGTAGCAGCTACAGGAAGATTAAGTAGTAACAATCCCAACCTTCAAAATATTCCGATTCGAACACCTAGAGGGCAACAAGTTCGAAAGGCGTTTATTCCAAGAGATGATAACCATGTTCTTCTAGCAGCCGATTATTCACAGATTGAATTACGGATTATTGCTGCCTTAAGTGGAGATGAAGGGATGGTTACTGCATTTCAGAATCAAGAAGACATCCATCAAGCTACTGCAGCAAAAGTATTTGGCGTTCCTCTTGAGGAAGTTACCAGAGCACAACGAAGCAATGCTAAAACAGTAAATTTTGGAATCGTTTATGGGGTTTCTGCTTTTGGACTTAGTCAACAAACAGATTTGAATAGAACTGAAGCCAAAGAACTAATCGATACCTACTATGCTACCTATCCAAAATTACGGACCTATATTCAAGAGCAAGTAGACTTTGCAAGAGACAATGGTTATGTAACTACCGTTTTAGGGAGAAGACGATACTTGAAAGACATCAACTCTCAGAACGCTGTTGTTCGTGGTGCTGCAGAACGTAATGCCGTAAATGCTCCTATTCAGGGAAGTGCAGCAGATATAATTAAGCTGGCCATGATTGCTATTCAGAAAAAACTCGATGAGGAGCAATGGAAATCAAAAATGCTACTTCAAGTTCATGATGAATTAGTGTTTGATGTTCCATTAAATGAATTAGAATCCTTAAAAACAATGGTTAAAACAGAAATGGAAAATGCCTTTTCCCTTCCAGTTCCTCTTGTTGTAGATATCGGAATTGGAAAGAACTGGTTAGAAGCTCATTAACAAAACTCAAGCCTCAAAACAATAGGATTGAAAATTAGAATAAAAAACTTTTTCAAACTCATATATAATTGTACATTTGCACCCCGTTGGAACAATTTTTTCAGCGTTTTAAAATAATTATTGTGAATACACTAAGTTATAAAACAATTGCTGCGAACGCGAACACAGTCAACAAAGAGTGGGTTGTGGTAGACGTCAAAGGCCTTCCTCTAGGAAGAGTTTCTGCAATTATTGCAAAATTTTTGCGTGGTAAATACAAACCCAATTATACTCCTCATGTAGACTGTGGGGACAACGTAGTCGTGATCAATGCTGCTCATGTCACTCTAAGCGGAAATAAATGGGAACAAAAAGAATACATCCGTCATACAGGCTATCCTGGAGGACAACGTGCTCTTAACGCAACTCAATTGCATAACAAAAAAGATACGCGTCTGGTTGAAAACGCAGTAAGGGGAATGCTCCCAAAAAATAAATTAGGTGCTGATCTATTCAGAAATTTACGCGTTCATGGTGGTGCAGAACACCAGCAAGAGGCACAAAATCCTAAAGTCATTAACATAAACGAATATCTATAATGGATACTGTTCACACTATAGGCCGTCGAAAAACTTCTATCGCACGTATATACGTTAGCGAAGGTAAAGGAGTGATTACGGTAAACAAAAAGAATTATACGGATTATTTCCCAACACCAACCTTACAATACAAAATCCAACAACCATTCTTATTAACCAATACAGAAGGTAGTTATGATTTAAAAGTAACTGTAAAGGGAGGAGGATCAAATGGTCAAGCTGAAGCTGTTCGTTTGGCTATCTCCAGAGCGCTTTGTAACATCAACGAAGAGCACCGTGCTGATTTAAAACCTGAAGGTTTATTAACTCGTGATCCTCGAATGGTGGAACGAAAAAAATTCGGTCAGAAGAAAGCAAGAAAAAAATTCCAATTCTCAAAACGTTAATTGGTATCGTCTTGTATTGACAAGACAAAGTTCATTCATTTATTAAATAACCAGTTGCTTAAAACCGCCACGGCGGAAATTAGTTTAGCATCTAAACAAATTCAAAATTTGTTGCTAATCAAAAGGAACGTAAACTAACAAACAATGGCAAAACCAGAAGTAAATGACCTGCTCAAGGCAGGCGTCCATTTTGGACACTTAACCCGTAAATGGAATCCCAACATGGCTCCCTACATCTATATGGAGCGTAATGGAATCCACATCATCAACCTTTACAAAACTGCTGCAAAGATTGAAGAAACCAATGAAGCTCTTAAGAAAATTGCTTCATCTGGTAGAAAAATTCTTTTTGTGGCTACCAAAAAGCAAGCTAAAGATATTGTTGCTGAAAAAGCAAAAGGGATCAACATGCCCTATATCACTGAACGTTGGCCTGGTGGGATGTTGACTAACTTTGTCACTATCAGAAAAGCAGTAAAGAAAATGGGAGCAATAGACCGCATGAAGAAAGACGGTACTTTTGAAACCCTATCCAAAAAAGAACGTCTACAAGTAGATCGTCTTAGAGCAAAACTTGAAAAAAACCTTGGTTCCATTACAGACATGACTCGTCTTCCTGGAGCAATTTTTATTGTAGATACCACTCGTGAACACATCGCTGTTAGAGAAGCTCAAAAGCTCAAAATTCCAATTTTTGCAATGGTTGATACCAACTCTGATCCACGTGATGTTGATTTTGTAATTCCTTCTAACGATGATGCTTCAAAATCAATTGAAAAAATCTTAAGTCTAGTTACTGAATCTGTTGCTGAAGGTCTTAGTGAGAGAAAGAAGGATAAAGAAGGTGTTTCTGATAGTGATGCTACCGATATGGAAGCAGCAGCTAAACAAGACGATGCGGATGTAGCAGTACCAGAAGTTACTGCAGAAAATCCAACTGAAGAAACTAAAGAAGAAGCTCCTGCAGCGAAAGCCGAAGGAGAAGAATCTACTGAAAAAGAAGCCTAACTAATAAAAATAAAAAACCGTGAAAATTACTGCATCTGAAGTAAACAAACTCCGTCAAGCTACTGGCGCTGGGATGATGGATTGTAAAAAAGCACTTGTTGAAGCCGAAGGTGACTTCGACAAAGCTGTTGAAAATCTAAGAAAAAAAGGGCAAAAAGTAGCTGCAAACAGAGCTGATAGAGATTCTTCTGAAGGCGCTGTTTTAGCAAAAGTAAATGCTGATCAAACTGCAGGGGTTATTGTTTCTGTAAACTGTGAAACAGATTTTGTAGCCAAAAATGATACCTATTTGAACTTAGCTAATGCGCTCACTGATCTTGCTCTAAATTATGATTCAAAAGAAGCGTTCTTAGCAGCAGACTTCGAGGGAATGACTGTAGCTGAAAAACTTACTGAACAAACTGGAGTGATCGGAGAAAAAATCGAAATCGGTGGATTCAAAACCCTTAAAGCTCCTTTTGTAGGAAGTTATATCCATGCAGGAAATAAAATTGCTACTCTTGTTGGTCTTTCTGCCACTATAGATAATGGAGAGGAAGTAGCAAAAAATGTTGCCATGCAAGTTGCAGCAATGAATCCTATCGCACTGAATGAAGAAGGTGTGGATGCATCAATCATTGAAAAGGAAATTGAAATTGCAAAAGAACAACTTCGTCAAGAAGGAAAGCCGGAAGCAATGTTAGATAACATTGTTAAAGGAAAAATTAAACGTTTTTACAAAGACAATACCCTTGTAGATCAAGATTACATTAAGGATAATAAAGTTTCCGTAGCTGCTTACGTTAAGTCTGCTGGTGATGTAACTGTATCGGGATTTGAGCGTGTAGCCTTAGGCTAAGCTTTATCCAATCTAAATTTAAAAGCATCCTTTTTGGATGCTTTTTTTTTACCTTTAGATTATGTCAAAAAAAAGATGTCAGTGGTGCTTAGGAAATACGCTCTATGAAGATTATCATGATACAGAATGGGGTGTGCCAATATTTGAAGACCAAAAGCTGTTTGAATTCTTGACTTTGGAAACCTTTCAAGCGGGTTTAAGCTGGATTACCATATTAAAAAAACGAGAAAATTTCTCTTTGGCCTTTGATCAATTTGACTATCAAAAAATAGCCTCGTATGGGCCTAAAAAATTAGCTTCGTTAAAAAACGATATTGGAATAATACGAAATCGTTCTAAAATTGAAGCTACTGTAAATAATGCTAAAGCTTTTATCAAAATTCAAGAAAAGCACCGTAGTTTTTCAAATTTCATTTGGGATTTTGTTGAAAACAAACCCATCAACAATTCATTTAAAACATCTGAAGAAGTTCCACCATTTACTCCCTTAGCAGAAAAAATTAGTGAAACATTAAAAAAGGAAGGATTTAAATTTGTTGGTCCTACGGTAATGTATGCCTTCATGCAGGCCACAGGGATGGTCAATGACCATCTAGAAGACTGTTTCAGGTATCAAGAACTAGTTAATTAGAAAGGCAAATCATCTTCTACCTCATTTGCTTCACCCTCTGCAGGTTCAAATGCTGAAGCGGGAGGCATAGGAGGCATTTCTGTTGGTGCAGCTGCTCCATCAGAAACTTCAATTCGCCAACCTTGAACAGAATTAAAATACTTTGTTTCCCCTTGAGGGTTGACCCATTCTCTTCCCCGTAGATTGATACCAATTTTTACTCCCTGACCTACTTGATAGGCATTGAGTAAGTCACATTTGTCTTGAATAAATTCGACTAAGATATGCTGAGGATACTGCTCCTCTGTGGTAACTACAACCTCTCGTTTACGGAAGCCATTTGTTCCATAAGTTCTTGTCTCGTCGATCCATTTAATTTTTCCAACTAATTCCATATCCTTTATATTACTTTGAAACAAAAATAACAAAAGTTTTTAGGGGGGTACTCCCCTTTATATCATTTTCTTAAATTGAATTATCTTCGTGTCAAAGCTTCTCATGAAATCCCTAGGAAATTTTATTGGAAAATTAAAAAATAGCTGGTTACTCTTCGCCTTTGCTATCGTTATTTTGATTTTATGGAATACCAATATCTTGTTTCGTAATCTTAGTCAAGAAGAACGAACCAAAATGGAGCTTTGGGCCATGGCTCAGGAAGAATATATCCAAAATCAAGAGTTAAATAATCTGACTTTTGAAATCTTACAGCGATCTGGGCAGAACCCGATGATTCAAGTTGATGCAAAAGATAGAATTCTTGAAATAAGAAATATTCGTTGGGATGAAACAAAACAAGATTCGGCTAGTTTATATCGCATTTTAGAAAAAATAAAAAAAGAAAATCTCCCAATTGTAATCCAATACAGAGACAATACAGGAAAATTAATTATTAATCAGAAGTTATATTATGGAGATTCTTCTACCCTTAAAAAGCTACAATACTATCCCCTTGCTTTGTTGCTTATCATAATTTTATTTGGAGCAGTATTGTATTTTGTATTTAAAACAGCCAAAATCGCAGAGCAAAATAGACTTTGGGCTGCGATGGCAAAAGAAACTGCTCATCAAATCGGTACCCCTTTAACTTCCATGATCGGTTGGATTACCTTACTCAAAGAAAAACAGCCCAACTCTTCATCATTACTCGAAATCGAAAAAGACATTGAACGTCTCAATTTAATTACAGAACGATTTTCAAAAGTGGGATCAGTCCCAGAGTTAAAACCGAATGATATTGTAGTCGCTATAAAAAATACAGCTATATACCTTCAAAAAAGAAGCTCCGAGCAAATACAATTCAAACTTGAGCTACCCAATAAGGAAATTCAAATTCCTTTTAACCCTCAGTTAATTAGTTGGACTTTAGAAAACTTGATCAAAAATGCTATCGACGCAATGAAAGGAAAGGGAGAATTATCCATCCTTTTGAAAGAAGAACCCACACAGGTAGAAATTCTTATAAGTGACAATGGCTCAGGGATGAAAAAAGAAATTGTATCAAAGATTTTCAAACCAGGTTTTACAACCAAAAAAAGGGGCTGGGGTTTAGGCTTGTCTTTGACTAAAAGAATCGTAGAAGATTTTCATTCAGGTAAAGTCTCCGTTTTAAAAACTAGCTTAGGGTATGGAACTACCTTCCAACTTATCTTGAATAAATAAACTGTTAAGTATTGCTCTTAATTGCGTTTGAAATTTGATGAGCGATCTCTTTCATTTCTTCATCAGAAAAAGAAACTTTATTTAAAAACGTTACGTCTTCCATACGCTCTATAGGGATAAGATGAACATGTGCATGAGGAACTTCAAGGCCAACCACAGTAAGGGCAATACGTTTGCAAGGGATCACTTCTCTAAGACCTATAGCTACTTTTCTAGAAAAGGACATGAGTTGTTGGTATGTTACCTCAGGAAGGTCAAAAAGTTTATCAATAGGAATTTTTGGGACACAAAGTACGTGACCTTTGGCATTGGGGTTAATATCTAAAAAGGCATAGCAATAAGGGTCTTCAGCTACTTTATAATTTGGGATTTCACCAGAAATAATTTTGGTAAAAAGAGTGTCCATTAGTTCCGACTTATGGAAATAATTTCCAACTCTATAGTCCCGTTAGGAACAGAAATCACAGCAGTATCACCAACTTTTTTTCCTAACAATCCTTTTCCGATAGGAGAATCAACGGAGATCTTTCCTGTTTTTAGATCCGCTTCACTCTGGGCAACAAGAGTGTATTTCATAATCGCTCCTGTGCTTTGATTTTTTAGTTCAACGGTTGAGAGTACCAATACTTTAGAATTATCCAACTCAGACTCATTGATGATTCGAGCTGTAGAAAGAGTATTCTCTAGTTTAGCAATCTGCATTTCTAGCATTCCTTGCGCTTCTTTTGCAGCATCGTATTCTGCATTTTCACTTAAATCACCTTTATCTCTTGCTTCTGCAATAGCTTGGGAGGCTTTGGGTCGCTCTACGTCTTTGAGATGATTTAACTCTTGCCGTAGTTTTTTTAAGCCCTCTTCGGTATAATAAGATACTTTACTCATAATTTCTACGTTTTATACATAAACGAAAAATCCCCCTAAAGGCGGATTATTAACCAAATATACACATTTGAAACAAGTCATTAAAAAATTTACTACTTTCTCTCTCTTACTATTGTTGGCTAGTTTTCTTATTTATAGTTGTAATAAAACACCTTTGGATCGCAACCCATTTTTAGCTGATGTAAGATTTCAGAGAGAATTTAATCTTTCCTTACCATTGTATAGCGGATTAAATTATGTTGGTGGAAGCATATTCGTTGAGGAAATAGGTATTAATGGAATCATCCTGTTTAATTTAAATGGCTCTAACTTTCTAGCATGGGAAGCAACTTGTCCCAATCATCTCCCCCAAGCCTGTTCTAAACTTTCTATAGAAGGGGTTTTGGCAATTTGCAAGTGTGAAGAGTTTCAGTATAGTTTAGCTACTGGCCAATTATTAAATCCAAGTGAAGGCTTATCCCCTCCTCAAAGTCTGCTGTTTTATCAAGTACAAAATTATAATGGAATTTTAAACGTCTCCAATTAATAGTATCTTAGTCTATGCTTCAATCAAATTCTTTTTGTCACAAAAACTTGATTTGGTTAATTTCACTAATTCTTTATTGCCAATTTACTTCTGCTCAACTTCTAGAACCCGATTTTACCTCTGAAAAAAGAGAAGAAAATAGTTTTAGAGTCCATTTGATTCGAACTGGTATTATTGGAATAAGTAGTCTCCAACATTTTGATTTGACTGCTGAGCTATTAAAATTTAGATATGATACAAAAAATGGGGTTTATTTGGGGTTAACTGTCTTTTCTACCAGGACCATTTGGATGGGAAACAAAGAGGACACATTGAATACCTTTGATTTTTTGATGAATCCCATTGGAGGAACCGTCCATGGAAATATTTTATCTAAAATTCCTTTAAAACGCTCTAAAGTAAAAAATTCAAATATTGGATTAAGTATCGGTTCAAAATGGATTCAAGGACCACAAGCACCAAATTTTAAAAGCACCAGTTTTTTTGATCACTACCTCCGATTGGGTTGGATTCATCAGCGTTTGTTATCAGAAGATGCTTTAACAAACAGTAGTCTTTCTTTTTGGGCCTTTCCCTACCTACAGCTGCACCAAGCCTCTGAAGAAAGTCGGCGCTTATTTTTTAAAGAACAGATTGACCCTCAGGCATACGGTTATGGGCTTGAAATAGGCATCGCTTATAATTCCCAACTTAAACTGAGTATCTACGGGCAACAGTTGCTCAATACTTCCCCAGAAAGTGAATTTAATCAGTTTGTCGCTCGGCTGGTTGCTGCATATCGATTCTAAAATCGGACCGTCACCCCAGTAAGGAAATTAATCCCAGCCTGAGGATAATAACCCGAACCCTCAATTGTAGTTATTTGACCTGGATCAGACCAACTATCATCATAGGTATAAAAATATCCGTTTGACTCATACTGTGCATTAAATACATTGTTGATCAACACAGACCATTGAATACTTTCAAAGCCGTATTTAGGTTGCCAGGTCCAAACTGCAGAAATATCTGAAACAAAATACGCATCCAAAAGAGAGTTTTCAGAATCGATATTTCCCATATACTGTTCCCCTACATATTTTGAAAGTAATCCAATCTGAAAGTTTGTAGTAGGTGCGTAAATAAATGCGTTTCCTGCGATAAATTTGGGAGAATAAGCCAAATTTGTATTGTTCAAAGGCGTTAAGACTCCATCACGTTTAAAATAAAAATCTAGATTTTGATTATTGCTTAAAGCAAAATTAGGCTTCCAAATAAACTGATCTAAAAGTTGCCACTGAGCTTCAACCTCTATACCGATACGACGGCTTTGTCCAACATTTTGTCTAATGGGAGCTCCCACCGCATCTAATGCTCCTGTAAGAACTAACTGGTCTTTGTAATCCATCCAGTACACGTTAGCTTGGGCTTTTATTCCTTGTTTTTTAATGCGCCAGCCCAATTCAAAATCATTCAACTTTTCTGGCTTGGGAGTTCCGTTTTCATAGTCTGTTCGATTGGGTTCGCGTTGTGCTTTTGCGTATGAAAAGTAAAATTTTTGTGAATCAGATAAAGCATATGTTAAGCCCGCTTTTGGATTAAAAAATAAAAACTGATCCGAAACCTCAAAGTTTGAAGGTCCAGCAATCTCTCCTCTAACATTATAATTTAGACCCCGAATCTGCAAATCCAAAAAAGCATTCCATACGCCATTCAGATTATGAGTCAGTTTAGCAAAAAAACTTCCTTCGGTTTTAATGCCCTGATTTTCATAAAAACGATGATTTGGAAGTGAAGCCCCAATTTGTTGACCCCAAAGTAAAACACCAAAATGATCTCCAACGTAACGGCTTGCTAAACCTCCAAAATTTAATGTTGTATCCTCATCTTGATAATTTAAACCAAGTGTAAAAACATAGTACTGATTATCCAACCATTTCTGACTACTATTTTCAGTTTCATTCACAGGATTTTCAAAGGTATTATTGGTTGAAATTTGTAAATATTCATACGATATTTCGGGACCAAAGCTTATATTTTTAGTGTACCACAAATCATTGTACTCCTCATAAAATCCTCTTCCATAGGTGTAATTTAAACCAACTGAAAAATTCCAAAAGGCATCTATTTTTTCATTCCAGTGAAATTGAAAATGATCTTGAGTATAATCATCTACTTGATTTTCATAAAAACCTGTAAGGTTTCCTGTAAGGTCATATATTGCACCTGCTGGATTTGATCGGCGGTCCTTTTCAAGAGTAACCGCATCTAATCCAAACCAAGACTGATAAGTAACCTCGTGTCCTCCAAAAAATAACGCCTTAATTAAGGTATTCTCATCTTGAAAAGTCCCCTGAAAGAAGTACGATTTCAAGTTAGAACTGGCCCGATCTACGTAACCATCCGACTGAATTTGAGAGAGTCTTCCTGAGAATGTAAAATGATCCTTCAACTGACCTGTTGAAAATTGTACACTTTTTTTGCTTGAGTTAAAGCTCCCTATGCTTGCTGAAAATGCTGCAAAGGGTTTCGATACTGAGGCACTTGTCTCTAAATTTAAACTGGCTCCAAAAGCAGCAGATCCATTGGTTGAGGTTCCCACCCCACGCTGTAATTGAATTTGATCTACAGAGGAAGTGAAATCAGGAAGGTTGACCCAAAAGGTTCCTTGAGATTCAGAATCATTGTATGGAATTCCATTTATAGTTACATTGACACGAGTAGCATCACTTCCTCTTACGCGGATTCCTGTATAACCTATTCCTGCACCTGCATCACTTGTAGTGACCACAGCAGGGAGATAATTCAATAAAATCGGAATATCTTGACCCAAATTTCTGGGAGCAAGCTCTCGTTTAGTGATATTTGAAAAGGTAACTGGAGTATCCTCGTTTGCACGTATTCCTATTAACTGCACTTCTTCTAAAGTAATTAGAGGCAATGAGTCTTTGACTTTTTCTTTGGTTTGTGCGGTCAATGCAAGTGAAGAGAGTAATATAAAGCTTAATAATACTTGAATTTTCATTCGAATTTATTGATTCAAATAAAAGGGGTCATTATTATTAAATTAAACAGTTCTATTTTCCCTTGGCAGCATTACCTGCCCAGGTTCAGTGGGTATAATCTCAGCCGATACCGGCACCCCTTTGAGATGTGCATCAAAGATATTAAATCATTTATGAAGTTAGCGAATTAAATCTGCGATAGTTTTCACAGGATTGAAAGTCTCTGAGGGGACTTCTACAAATAGTGTATTCCAGGCTGCCATTCCACCATTCCAAAGACCTGGCCACTCCAAAATTTTAATTGTTGAAGCTCCGTCTGTTTTTTGACTAACCATAAATCGTTTCTCATCTCTGAATTCATAAAGTGAGAATTTCTCTCCATTATGGTCGGTAATTCCACAAACCATCATCACAGGGTTAAAGTGAGAACTTTGATCTATAGCCTTCTGATGATCTGGATTGTTAAGGTCTAACTCTACACTTTCAATGATCTGAAGGCTTTTCCCCCGAGCATCTTTTTTCCAAAATGGTCCCCCTCCTTTTGCTCCTTCATTAGGTATCATTCCACAAATTCGTATGGGTCTGTAGAGGTAGTCATAGAGTATTTGGTAAGGCATTTTTCCTGAACTCTTAATCGTGTAATTTGGATCAAAGTGTTTTTGAATAAATGCAATGATTCCATCAAAATTCGCTTCCGATTTTTGTTTCTCAAGATTTTCCAAATGGGTAAATAACTCACTCTGTATGGTGATTAGTTGACCCCCCAATATTCGCATCCATCTTTCGCCTTCAATATTGGCTTCATTTAATAAAATATTATCGATGTTTTTAATCCAAATACAATCGGCGTCAAGACGATTTAAATTTTCGAGTAAGGCACCATGACCCCCTTTCCTGAAAGCAATTTTCCCTTCATTGTCACGAACCCATTCCTTTTTACTGTTCAAATATGGCGTGTCCGTAAGAGGATGCTGATAGGAGTAATCTACACTGAAGTTTCTAATCTGGTTTGGAGTAAGTTTCGCTCTAAAATTGGCTTCAGCTGCTTCAAAAGCAACTCTATTTTCTTTATCAATAGTTAAATGAATTGGAATAACAGTTTGCTGGTCTCCCAGTTGAAACCCCTCTAGTATTTGTGCTTCAAAAGCAGTCCATTCCAGTCCTTGCTCATCTACAAAGAATGGGATCAATGCCTTTGGGAGATCCGGATATCCTAAACCGTCTTTGTCCAAAACAAGAGAAACAAAGGCTTCAAAAAAATCCGCTTCAGTATTCATTGAAAAAGAACTGTCTTGAACAATTTTAGCATGGGCAGAAATATAAAACGGAAGTCTTTTTAATTGCTTAAAAACATCAGCTATTAAATGACCTTCTTCGGAATTACAATAATCATCAAAAACAAAGCCTGGAGTTTTTTTGGCTTTCTGAAAAGCAAAAAAAGGTGCAAACATCCGACTTGCCGCTCCAGAGGCTGGAACAAACTTCATCCAGTTACGACGCTCTCTCTCCTTAAAAAAACAGTCAATTGCTGCTGATTGGGTTTCTGGACTTAATTTTTGTATTCCATTCCCCAAAGTTGCTTCTTCAATTTCCCTTTCAATCGCTGTATTATGAATCAAAAATTCATATTGTCGCTGAATCAGTTCAATTGATCTTTTACTCTTTAGTAACTGTTCAAAATCTGCTTCGGTTAAGGTTTTCATTTTTTTAATAGGTTTGTCAAAACTTGCTCTGCCTTTTTCATTCGTGCTTCATGTGTCCCTTTTAAAACTGTAAAAGATAGATTCCTTTTTTTCAATAACTCCATAAAAGAATTGAACATTGCTTCACGATCATTAGGACGATCTCTTAGATCGTCTTCTTGCCAAGGTACATCAATATGGGTTAAAAAATAATGGTCATAGTGAAAATTAGTAGCATAATCGCGTATTCTGGGGTCACAATAGCCATTAAAATGGGTTTCTGACCAAACCTGAGTAACCAAAACATTGGTGTCACAAAAGAGGATCTTATGTGATGTTTCAAGTGCCTTATTCTCTGCTTCCATTTGCCCTTTAACAATTTGAATCAAATCTTCTTTTGAACAAACTTCTCCTGTAGAATCGAACTTTTTTTGAAGATAATCCCGAGCAAATTCAGGAACCCATGCAGTCTGAAAAGTATCGGCTAAAGCTTTTGCTATCGTTGTTTTCCCTGTGGATTCAGGCCCGTAAATTACGATCCTTAAACAGTCTGACGGTTGTTGTTGTATACTTTCTTCCATTCGATGTATCCAAAGATTGCTATAAGTGTAAAGATAAGATACTGAAAACTAGTCAACGCGAGGCCTTTATATAAATATAAGGGAACGGAAATAATATCTCCAATAATCCAAAAGATCCAGTGGGCTATTTTTTTTCTTGCCATCAACCACATTCCTACAAAAAAGAAGGCCGTGGTAATGGTGTCTATTGGAGCTGACCAGCTGTCCCACTTGCCGAAAAATCCGTACACCCCCCCTACAAATGATATGGAAAGTATAAACAAATAAAAACTCCATTTTTTTTCAGTTAAACTCATTTTATCGATTTGGTGGATAACTAAGCCTTCTTTTCGTTGAGTCCAAAAAACCCAACCATAAATACTCATGATGAAATAATACGCATTGATAAAAAAGTCTCCTAACAGTCCTGCTTTAAGAAGTAAATACACATAAATAGCCGTGGAAATCATCCCTGAGGGGTAGACCCAAATTTTATCTTGTTTGGCATACCAGACACTTAACAACCCCATTAATACAGCGATAATTTCAAAGATAATATCTAGCGTTGAGTACTCGTTGTAGGGGGAAGTTAAAAAATCAAAAATCAGGTTCATATTGGCTTCGGTCCCCTTTGACCAATTTAAGATGTAACATCACGGCTTCTTCTTCCTTAAATGTACTCTTGATCAATGGCACTAAAGAAGACATAACCGTATCATAATCTCCATACAATTGAGTACTTAAAGGATTTTCTATAATTGTAAAGCCTGTGTTTCTGAGACTTTGAATAAAGTTTTTTATGGCAGGAACATAAGCCGATTTTAAGGGTGCCAATGTTAGTTCTACAGATATTTTCATAATCTTATTTTATAGTTGCAAGTGTTAGACAATAATTTTTAAACCTTCTGAAATGAAGTAGATAAGATTCTGTATTATTCTGGTCAAGCACTTCTCCAATTCCAATAGCACTCTCTTTCTTAAATGGTCGAATACAGAGCTGTTTATTAAAAATCAAGCCTGGTTTTTTATATAATTTATAGAGCGCTTCTTTTGCAGTCCAAATATGAGTAAGATAAATGACCTCACTCATGTTCTTAGGGATTTGAAATTCTGAAGTATGCAAAAACCTTGGAGCAATTCGCTTAATTTTCTCTTGATAATGTTCTAAATCAATCCCAACCAAATTTGAAGAAATCACGACTGCTGCAACATCTTTTGTATGGCTAATTGAAATATATCGCCCATCGGTAAGATAAGGCGCTCCTATTTTGTCATACTGATGCGTCTTTGGCAAAACTCCCAAAGACTTAAGCAGCTGCCTAATTGCTAAATAGCCCTTACGGTGAACGATGCTTTTACGATTTGAAAGTCGTTCTATCGCTTCCGGAGAAAGCGATAATCCATGTTGTAATTCAGACTCCGTTTCTGTAATCTCCCAAACAGCCATTTCAGTATCCTCAGCTATAATTTCACGGTGACATTCTGGCATTTGTTATTGTATAGAAAGGTTGTACTTTTGCTCCTCAAAACAAAGGTACAACTATGGATTCTAATAAAACAAAGTACATCCCCTATAAAGTAAAAGACATATCTCAAGCTTCTTGGGGAAGAAAAGAAATCACCTTGGCTGAAAAAGAAATGCCGGGTTTAATGGCCTTAAGAGAAGAGTATGGTCCTTCACAACCTTTAAAAGGCGCACGTATCGCTGGGTGTCTTCACATGACTATCCAAACAGCAGTATTGATAGAAACTTTAGTTGCACTAGGCGCTGATGTTACTTGGAGTTCTTGTAATATTTTTTCTACTCAAGATCATGCAGCAGCAGCCATCGCTGAAGCTGGAATTCCTGTTTATGCATGGAAGGGAATGAACGAAGAAGAATTTGACTGGTGTATCGAGCAAACACTTCTTTTCGGAGAAGATCGTCAACCGCTAAACATGATTTTAGATGATGGTGGTGATTTAACCAATATGGTTTTGGATCGTTTTCCAGAATTAATCGAAGAAATTCGTGGTCTTTCTGAAGAAACTACTACTGGAGTTCACCGTTTATACGAACGTATGAAAAACGGGACACTCCCCATGCCTGCAATTAATGTAAACGACTCTGTAACTAAATCTAAATTTGACAACAAATACGGCTGTAGAGAAAGTGCTGTTGATGCTATCCGAAGGGCTACAGATGTAATGTTGGCTGGGAAACGAGTTGTTGTTTGTGGTTACGGTGATGTTGGAAAAGGGACTGCTGCTTCTTTTAGTGGCGCTGGAGCTATTGTTACTGTTACAGAAATAGACCCTATATGTGCTCTTCAGGCTGCTATGGACGGTTACGAAGTAAAAAAACTTTCAACGGTAATTGGTAATGCAGATATTGTCTGTACTGCTACTGGAAACAAAGACATTCTTAAAAAAGAGTATTTCCTTAATATGAAGGACAAAGCCATCGTTTGTAACATCGGTCATTTTGATAATGAAATAGATATGGCATGGTTAAACGAAAATTATGGTCACACCAAATCAGAAATCAAGCCTCAGGTAGATCTCTATACCCTTGAAGAAGGAAAGCAAATCATTGTACTTGCTGAAGGTCGTTTGGTTAATTTAGGCTGCGCTACAGGGCATCCTAGTTTTGTGATGAGTAATTCCTTTACAAATCAAACCTTAGCGCAAATTGAATTATGGTTACACACCGATCAATATGAAAATAAAGTTTACATGCTTCCAAAGCATCTTGATGAAAAAGTTGCTGCTTTGCACCTAGATCATCTTAGTGTAGAGCTAGAAACGCTTTCAGAAGAACAAGCAGATTATATTGGCGTTACAGTTAAAGGTCCTTATAAACCCGATTATTACCGCTACTAAGAAAATAATAGTAGTCATAAAAAAACCCCGCAAAAGCGGGGTTTTTTTATTTGTATAGGTATTCGATTATGCTTCAAAGGGTACTATAGAAACGAAAGATTTGTTATCTTTTTTCTTTGTAAACTTTACAACACCATCTACTCTAGCGTGAAGCGTATGATCTTTCCCTAGGTAAACATTTTCACCAGGGTAGTGAGCTGTTCCACGTTGACGGATGATGATGTTCCCTGCACGTGCAGCTTGACCACCAAAGATCTTTACGCCTAAGCGTTTCGATTCTGATTCTCTACCGTTTTTCGAACTACCTACTCCTTTTTTGTGTGCCATGATCGTATGGTTTTAAGTGTTTATTTTGAAAGGGCAGCAATCAAATCTGCTTTTTTCATTGAAGAAATTCCTTCAATACCTTTCTTTTTAGCTGCTTCTTTTAATTCTGCTACGGTTAGTTTGCTGTAATCTACCGCCTCAACTTTTTTTGCTGCTGGCTTTTTAGCTGCAGGTTTTGCTGTTGCTTTCTTGGCTACAGGTTTTTTCTCCGCTTTGGAAGGTGCTGCTACCGCTTTTGCAGGAGCTGCTTTTGGCTTTGCACCACTAGCCTGAATACTTTCAATAACTAGTTCTGTCAAAGCTTGACGGTGTCCGTTTTTAACACGGTACCCTTTTCTTCTCTTTTTCTTAAATACGATGACTTTGTCACCTTTGAGGTGACTTACCACTTTTGCTTCTACAGAAGCTCCAGCGATAGCCGGGGCGCCAAGGGTCACTTTCTTTCCATCGTCTAGCAAGTATACTTTGTCAAAAGAAACTTTCGCTCCTTCTTTGTCTGCCAAACGGTGTACAAAAAGCTTTTGGTCTTGCACAACTTTAAATTGCTGCCCTGCTATTTCTACTATTGCGTACATTTTCGTTTGTTTTTATGGACGGCAAATATAGCGATTTTTAAAACAAAACAAACATTTTTCTTTTATTCCTTGCCTATTGCATACTTTCCTGAACCAGTAAAAAAAAGCGTTAAAAATGCAAAGAAATAGACAAAGGCTTTTTCTTTATTGGAAAAAGGATCTCCATCATGGGCAATCACAAAGGCAACCAACATAGTGAGCGTTGGGAAAAGGGTCACAAGACGAGTCTTCCATCCTAAAATAATCAAAATAGGAGCAACAAATTCGCCAATCGTAGCAAGGATTAGAGAAAAGGTAGGGCCAATCCCAATAGGGTCACCAAACTCAAAATTTCCTTGAATAACTTTTAAGAATTTTCCATAACCGTGAGTTAGCATCCCGACGGAAAATCCAACACGCATAATAAATAAACCGAGGTCAATTGAAGTTTTTTTCATGATAGGGGTTTTTATAATTTAATCCTAAGGTACTCAATTTTAAAGATAAAATTTAATCGTATTATTTATTCCTACTTCAAAAGTAGTTGATGCTTTCCAGCCTAATTCTTTTTCAATTTTGGATGCATCGATTGCATAACGATAGTCATGCCCCAAACGATCTGTAACAAATTCAATGAGTTTGAGAGAGGTTCCTTCAGGACGGCTTAACTTTTTATCAACCTGCTGAATTAAATGATGTACTAAATCTAAATTTTTCTGTTCATTATTTCCTCCTAGGGCATAAGTTTCACCCGGTTTGCCTTTATGTAAAATCAGATCTATTGCTTCAGCGTGATCCTCTACAAATAGCCAATCGCGAATATTGTCTCCTTTACCATATACCGGTAGGGGTTTTTCAGCAACTATATTTTTGATCATTAAAGGAATAAGCTTTTCTGAATGTTGCCCTGGGCCGTAATTATTGGAACAATTAGACAGTACAACAGGCAATCCATAGGTGTGAAAATACGCCCGTACCAAATGATCAGAAGAAGCCTTTGAAGCCGAATAGGGAGAACGAGGGTCATAAGAAGTCTTTTCAGTGAAATATCCTTCAGTACCCAAACTACCGAAAACCTCATCGGTAGAAATATGGTAAAAACGTTGGTTCTGGGCATTGTTGCCCCAATGCTGTCGTGCCGCTTCCAAAAGATTCAAGGTTCCTTGAATATTGGTCTGAGCAAAAGCAAATGGATTTTTTATAGAATTATCTACATGAGACTCCGCTGCTAAATGAATAACTGCATCAAAATCATATTTTGTAAATAACATTCTTAAACCTTCAAAATGGTTGAT
>Ga0209138_1000031_pt1 | contig 150878 bp, 137 predicted proteins | sample SaaInl3SG_22_DNA_FD_184645 | JGI IMG/M metagenome (GOLD analysis project Ga0209138, IMG submission 184645) | Marine microbial communities from expanding oxygen minimum zones in the Saanich Inlet - ESP_153SG_22_DNA (SPAdes) (version 2) | ecosystem: Environmental > Aquatic > Marine > Intertidal...
CACCAACAACTGATGATAACTGTAGTGTAGATACAACTACAAATGATGCACCAGCAGTGTTCCCATTAGGAGATACAATAGTGACATGGACGGTAACTGACGGCACAGGCAACACCGCCACGGCCACACAAACGGTAACTGTAGTGGATGATATAGATCCAACGATCACACCACCAGTGGATGTTACTGTCAGTGTAGATGCAGCAAGTTGTGAGGCTACAGGCGTAGCATTAGGCACGCCCACGACAGCAGATAACTGTAGTGTAGCCAGCACCACGAGTGATGCACCAGCATCTTTCCCGTTAGGAGATACAGTAGTGACATGGACGGTAACTGACGGCACAGGCAACACCGCCACGGCCACACAAACAGTTACAGTAGTGGATGACATTGATCCGATAGCGGTTGCACAAGACATTATAGTTTCTGTTGGGAATAATCCATTTGTAGAAATTACAGCAGCTGATGTAGATAATGGAAGCAGTGATAATTGTAGTATAGCATCGATTACTTTTGATATCCCCCAATTTGACTGTAGTATGTTTGGTGACAATGTTGTGACGATGACCGTTACAGATACTTCAGGCAATACTGCAACAACAACTTTTGTTGTAACTGTGACCAATTGTGATGCTGACAATGATGGTATTTTTGATGTAGACGATAACTGTCCATATACACCAAACCCAGACCAAGCGGATAATGACATGGATGGCATTGGCGATGTATGTGATGACGATGATGACGACGATGGTGTACTGGACGTAGACGACAACTGTCCAATGACGTACAATCCTGGTCAAGAAGATCGTGATAACGATGGTTTAGGTGATGTGTGTGATTTGATTGAGATTAATGCTTCTCAAGCCTTTACACCAAATGGAGACGGCATCAACGATACTTGGATGATTTATAACATTGAAAACCATCCAAATAACATAGTGAGGGTCTACAACCGTTGGGGGAATGAAGTCTTTAGTGCTCGTAGTTACCAAAACGATTGGGATGGAAGATATGTCAAATCTAATGGTAGTGTAGGTAGCGATAGTTTACTGCCAGAGGCCTCTTCGTATTACTATCAAATTGATTTAGATGGTAATGGCACAGTGGATTACGATGGATGGTTATACATAACAAAATAAGATGATAATGAAAATTAAATATATAGTAGTATTTGCATTTACAGCTCTTTTGTTTGAAGGGTTAAATGCTCAGCAAGAAGGGATATTTTCACAGTATTGGACATTACCCACAGTTTACAATCCAGCTACAGTTGGTGTTGATGGAACGTCACATGTAGCTTTAGCTACTCGTCAGCAGTGGTCAGGAATTACTAATGCTCCCACCACTTATTTCTTTGCCTACAGTAGGGCTATGGGTAAAAATGTTGGTTTGGGCTTAAGTTTAATTCAAGACAAGACCTTTATTGAAAAATCCACTTTTATCAGCATAGATTTTTCTTACCATTTAAGGTTTTCTGAAGACACAAGTTTATACCTTGGACTAAAAGGTGGAGGCAATAACTATAGTGTTAACACCTCTGGATTATTAACCTATAATGTGTTATTTGATCCAGCTTTGGAGTCTTTCAGTCGGTTTTTACCTAATGTAGGGGTCGGATTTTCTTTGCATCACAAAAGTTGGGAGTTGAATGTATCAGTTCCAAGAATGTTGAATACCGAGCGTTACAAAAACGATAGGGGTCGTGCCACACAGGCTACGGATCGTCCACATTTTTATTTAGGACTTACCAATATTTTTGATTTATCAGATCAGATTGCGCTTCAGCCAAGGGTGTTTGCACGAATTGTAGATGGCGCACCTTCATCCTATGATTTTAATACGATGGTTATTTTCAAAGAAATTTTCAATTTAGGTGGGAGTTACAGAACCGATGAATCATATGCTATCATCGCTGAATTTAATTTGATGGAGTATGAGGGTAAAAATTTGACGTTTGGTTGGGGCTATGAGAAAAGCACAAGAGCAGCCTTGGCTGATATTGGAGAGACCCATGAGTTTGCACTACGTTATAATTTTTAGAGAATAATCATAACAGTAAATAGAAAACCCCGCAACCTGTTTGCGGGGTTTTGTTTTCAAAAAGATTCTAAAATTTTGTTTAAAAAATAGAGGTTTTGTTTCGAAAATAGCTCAATGGGGTGTACAATTCATCCTCGAAAATAATAAATTATTTTTGAGGATATTTTTTTCTACAATTAGTGATGATAACGCATTTATACTGCTTATAATCAATTCATTATAAATTGAATAATATTTTTGTTTATCACAAAATCTTTAATATCTTTAGTTTCTCAAAATCATTTTAGTTGAATTCAAAAATAAATTACCACTCTATTATCAAAAATAAATTTTACTTTTTACCATATTTCCTGATAATTTTAGGAGCCATGATTTATATTTTCTTTAGAAGCAATAGTTTAATTTTGTTTAAATGGTTAAATATTATATTTCCTATATCTGAAATTGAACCAATTAGAAAATATACATTATTGTTAACTCCATATTTACCTGATTGGTTTTTATTTTCACTTCCTGATGGGCTATGGATGTTCTCGTTTGTATGCTTTATATTTTCAATATGGGGTAATAAATTAAATATTAATACTGTTTTTTGGATCATATTTGTGTTTTTGATATCAATTTTTCACGAGTTTGGTCAACTTTTTAATTATTTTCCTGGGACATTCGATATAAACGATATTACGTTTTATTTACTTGGAGTTCTAATTCCAATTTTACTTTTTACTAATCAATACAAATCTTTTAAATTTAAAAATTATGAAAAATTACTTTAAACATTTTGTTACTTTAATTACATTCTTATCATTTGTACTAATGATTATTGGAAGCTCTGATGATAATGCTGCCATTGAAAATGAAATTTCTGATCAAATGCCAGCAATTGAGGTGTCGGCCAAAAAACTATATTCAGATTATGATGCAAATGGTGTATCTGCAGATATGAAATACAAAGGAAAGGTTCTAAGCGTGACGGGGAAAGTTAATAATATTGATAAGGATATTATGGACGAAATTTATGTCACTCTGGAAGGGGCCGAATATTTTGGAGATATTCAATGCTTTTTTTCTGAAAGTCATGTTCAAGAAGCGGCCAACTTATCCAAAGGACAGACTATTACTGTAAAAGGTATTTGTGATGGTCAAATGATGAATGTAATATTGAAAGGCTGCATTATAGAATAATGACTTAAAGACAGATTAAAGGACCATAATAAACTGAGTAAATCTATTTTTTATAGGTTTCAGTAAACTCTCTAAGCCTATCAAGGTCTTGGAGGAAAAAGTTCGATAATTGGAGTACGTTGTGTACAAAAAAATAAAAAGCAAGCAAAACATAAAGCTTGCTTTTTTGTTTTTGTGAGGTTTTAATTTTCAAAGCGACGCTTTGGGGAAAAACAACCGAAGGGCGTTAATCCCGCCTTGAGTACAAAAAAAAAGACCTCCAAATGGAGGCCTTTTTATTTTAGTTGGTGAGTTAGTGCTATTAGTTGACAACTAGTTTTTTAGTAGCTTGTTGTGTTCCTAATGTCATTTGAACAAAGTATAATCCCGAATTTAAGTCCGCAATATTAACTTCATTTCGAACAGCATTGACACGTAGTACAGATTTTCCGAGCATATCAAAAATTTCGATATCTAAATTCTCGTTAGAATTAACAGAAAATTGAACTGTATCTTTTGCAGGATTGGGGAATACTTTAAAATTATGATCAATCCAAATTTCATTTAAATTGGCTGTACTGCCAAAAGAAAGTTGATCGAAATAACTCACATTATCCTGACTACGATTGGCGAAATCGGGGATAATAACGAGTCTGTTATAGGAATTTCCAATTTCTGAACTAAAATCAAAAGTAAGTTGTTCCCAACTGCCATCGCTTATTGTATTGGCTCTTTTTTTCTCAACATGAGTCCCTGTGCCCGCAATCTCAAACTTGATTGCCACATCGGACTTAACAGATTTCCTAACCATCAAAGTTACAATTTTATTATTTTGGTCAAATTTAAAGGAACCAATGTTATCGGTAAAGGTGAGCGCCCACGCTGCCCCTTGATTTAGAGATGTAAACTTTGCAACTTTTGCTGTAGTATTGATGCCACTTGCATTGGGATTATCTACAATTTCTAATGCTGGATTGGTATGATTGTTATGAATTGTCCAAGCCCAATTAGCGCCAAAACCACTAGATTCAAAATCTATATCTTCAAGATTATAGTTAGAAATTGTGATAGGATCTCCAACTGTACCAGAAAAATTATCTATATACGTTGTACTGTCAAACGCTGGATCTGCAAACCCAGATGAGTAGCAAGGAAAAATCACAAACAATCTGTACTGGTCATTTGGGACTGGCTGACCGGCATCTGGAGTGCTAAAATCTACTGTTATTGATTCCCAGCCAGCACCAGTATGAGAAAAACTTTTTTCTGTATTTCCTGTTGTACCCTCTTTTGACTGTTCCATCTTTAGAAGAAAATTTTGAGCTTTATCTGAGTAAACATCTAAAGTGATCTTCTTATTTGCTCGCAGGTCAATGTAGTTGTTTTGTAATAAAATTTGGGCATTTTGCCATTTGGCTCCTGATGCAGAGCTGATTATTTTCCCTGCTTTTCCGTGATCTGGAGTATCTGAAGCTATATCTTCAACAGACACTGAAGTTAATCCAGAATCACTAAACCAGTTAGCCGAAACAGGGGTTAGTATTCCGTTGGCTTTTGCTCCTACAGTAATATCCGTATCGAAAGTTACAGGAATAGCCTGAGAAAAACCTAGTGTAAACACTATGAGTGTAATAAATAAAGTAATTTTTTTCATAGGTAAGTTATTTTATGATTTAAGTTGATTGTAAGATATATGACTTGGGTGTCTTTCGTATAAATTTCACATATACATAAACCATACACCTATGTTTATCCAGAAGAGAATACATATTTTGTTTAGTTAATATTTATAATAATTTACACAAAACTTTAAAGTAAAAATTAAATTTTGGCGCGTTCATAAATTCATAAAGAAAAAGAAATTGAACACTAAGCATTTAAATATCATTAAATTAAATTTCAATTTCCTAAATAATCCCTTTTTAAACCTTGTCTTGATTGTATTTTATACTCAGATTTTTATTGTTTAGACTTTGATGCATCATAGATTAACAAATAAATTATTTGGTTTAAATTCAAATAATTCGTTTGTATGGATTTTGTTGCGGAAATTCACTGAAATTGATTGTCAAAAAAAATAAGACCCCAATGCATAAACAAAAAAAAGACCTCCAAATGGAGGCCTTTTTATTTTAGTTGGTGAGTTAGTGCTATTAGTTGACAACTAGTTTTTTTGTAGCTTGTTGTGTTCCTAATGTCATTTGAACAAAGTATAATCCCGAATTTAAGTCCGCAATATTAACTTCATTTTGAACAGCATTGACACGCAGTACAGATTTTCCTAGCATATCAAAAATTTCGATATCTAAATTCTCGTTAGAATTAACAGAAAATTGAACTGTATCTTTTGCCGGATTAGGGAACATTTTGACTGTGTTAAATACATTGTCGTCTAAACCAGCTGATGCTTCTCTATAAAAGTAAAAGTTGTCAAGATATACAGTTGGAAAAGTTGCACCGGCTGGTGCTTGTAAATTAACTTGTATTAACTTAATATCTTCGTATAAAGGTGATACTGAAGCAGCATTATTGAAGTCAGCAAATGGAACATCAACAGAAACCCATGAATAAGATTGAAATGCTGTTTGAGTAAAAGTATTTTCACCTGAACCTCCTTGGTTGGCTTCTAGCCCCACCAACTGAATTCCTAATACTGATCCATCAACAAAGTCTCCGGCAACGTAGAAATCAACATGCATATGCGTCATATCAGATAAATCTTCAAATGTTCCAGGTGGAGTATAATAATTATATTGGAACCCTGAAGTCATTTCATAGGTGTTGTTTCCATCAATAACTACATCAGTTAAGGTACCACCGAAAAGTTCAATTGATCCCCAATTTGTGGAGTTAGTGTAAGCATCAGAATATAATGATGTAACGTCTGACGGATCTCTATTGGGTGGATCAGTTGCTGCAGTCAAATTTGTTAGATTGATAGTATAAGTTTGAGTATTCTGTCCGTTTGCTGAAGTCACAACAATTGTAGCCTCACCATCCAATTCCGTAGCTTGAGCGATAGAAACATCTGCATTAGGATCTATAGAAGTAGCTGTGACAACAGGTACTGTAGTTGCGGTTAAAGGATTAAGATAAATGTAATTTGTGACACTTGAATTGAATCCACTTAGAGAGGTGCCATCAAGCTCGATTAAACTTAAATAAGCGTTCGAACCGTCTTCTGTAGCGTAGGTGTTTATTTTAAATTGATCAATCGAAACAGCAACATCATTTTCTACAACATAAAAAAGAGCAGAGTTAAAAACATTACCTGGCTGTGCAGGAATATCAACAGTATATGTTGATGTCCCTGTACTTAAACTGGCAGTTACATCAAATCTTGGTGTGACATTTGGATAAACATCATACTCAAAAGCAAATCTCAAGTCTGTTGGTGCAGCTGTAGTAGCAGTGAAAGTAATACTGCCTCCATTTTCAAAAGCAAATGGATAAGCGTCAGTGTTGTTATTGGCAAATCCTGCATAACCTTCTGCTCCAGATGGAAAATTAAAAGTTTGTTCTGTGTAAACAGTTCCAGCAAATACACCATCGTATATAGGATAATCTGTTTTTAAAACATCACCATTTGAGTCAAATGTTTCAATTATAAACTGATCAACTGAAACAGCAACATCATTTTCTACAACATAAAAAAGAGCAGAGTTAAAAACATTACCTGGCTGTGCAGGAATATCAACAGTATATGTTGATGTCCCTGTACTTAAACTGGCAGTTACATCAAATCTTGGTGTGACATTTGGATAAACATCATACTCAAAAGCAAATCTCAAGTCTGTTGGTGCAGCTGTAGTAGCAGTGAAAGTAATACTGCCTCCATTTTCAAAAGCAAATGGATAAGCGTCAGTGTTGTTATTGGCAAATCCTGCATAACCTTCTGCTCCAGATGGAAAATTAAAAGTTTGTTCTGTGTAAACAGTTCCAGCAAATACACCATCGTATATAGGATAATCTGTCTTTAGAATTTCCTGAGAAAAACCAAAAGTAAACGCAAATAGCATTAATAATAAAGTAATTTTTTTCATATTAGTTAATTTTAAAATTTGTTTGAAATCAAATATAGTATAACGTTTTCGTTAAAAGATTAAACAAAACAATACAAAATTCATACAATTTGAAGTTTTTTACTGAATTGCTAACCAAAATGATAATATTAACCTAGAATAGCTATCAATATCATATACGAAAACGATTGTTATCAATGAGATTGACAATCCTTAACATGGCACACATATTTTAATGTATAGCAATTGTATGGTTTTTTTAACAACTTTTAATAGCAATTGGAAACCATACATTATCTTTATACTTCAGATTTAAAGAAAATAATAATAAACAAAAAATATTATGAGTAAAACCTATTACGATCCCGCAGATTTAAAAAAATTTGGAAAAATAACAGAATGGAACGAAGAACTTGGAACAAAGTTTTTTGACTATTATAGAAAGGTCTTTGAAGACGGTGCGTTATCGGCGAGAGAAAAATCGCTAATCGCTTTGGCCGTAGCCCATGTCGTTAAGTGTCCCTATTGTATAGATGCCTATACCAAAGATGGGTTGGAGCGCGGCATCACCAAAGAAGAAATGATGGAAGCCGTACACGCAGGAGCTGCCATCGAAAGTGGCGCGACTCTTGTACATGGGGTCCAAATGATGAAAAAATATGATAAACTTTCAATGTAAGGATGCTGAAAAAATCGTTAAAACAACGCCAAAACCCTTTGTCTTCTTCTAAACATCAATTGAATGTTTTGGCTAATGGTATTTTTAAAAATGGAGAATTACCCTCTTTTAAAACGAATCTAGAAAAGAACAATCTCTTTCCATTAAAGCCAAACCCCATTGAAATTTTACAAATCAATTTGGGGTATATGTGCAATCAAGTGTGTGCCCATTGTCATGTTGATGCTGGGCCAGACCGCAAAGAAATCATGACAAAAAAAACCATGCAGCACTGCTTGGATGCAGTAAAAAAATCAAATATTCACACTTTAGATTTAACTGGAGGAGCACCAGAAATGAATCCGAATTTTAGATGGTTTGTAGAGGAAGCTCATAAAATTGGGGTTCAAGATTTTATTGTTCGATCTAATTTGACCATCATTATGGCCAACAAAAAGTATCATGATCTACCAGAGTTTTTTAAAAACCATAATATTCATGTTATTTCTTCTATGCCGCATTGGACCAAAGGCAAAACCGATAAACAACGGGGGGACGGCGTGTTTAATTTGTCTATTGAAGCGTTAAAAAAATTAAACAAAATTGGCTATGGCTTAAAAAACTCTAATTTAAAATTAGATTTGGTTTATAATCCCTCTGGTGCATTTTTACCTACAAATCAAAACAGCTTAGAATTAGACTTTAAAAAGGTACTTTATGATGATTTTGGAATTGAATTTCACAATCTTTTTGCCATTACAAATTTACCGATCAGCAGGTTTTTAGATTACCTTCTTGCTTCAGAAAATTATGAAGACTATATGTACGCATTGGTAGAGGCCTTCAATCCAAAAGCAGTAGAAAATGTCATGTGCAAAAACACCATTTCTGTGGGTTGGGACGGGCATTTGTATGACTGTGATTTTAATCAAATGCTAAATTTAAAACTTAAAGGGCCTGCCGAACACATTAAAGATTTTGATGAAGTCCTTTTAAAAGAACGATCAATCCAAATCTCACAACACTGCTATGGATGTACCGCTGGAGCTGGAAGTAGTTGTCAAGGAAGTGTGGTGTAAATTCAAAAATGAAAAAGTGTATGAGAAATCACCTAGTCATGATATTTGTTCGAAATCCAGAATTAGGCCGTGTCAAAACACGTTTAGCCAAAAGCATTGGAGATCAAGCGGCATTAGAAATCTATAACATCCTCTGCAAACATACCGTCAAAATAATAAGTGGAATAGATGCAGATAAACTTGTTTTTTATTCAGAAGATATTCAAGAGAATGATATTTGGGCAGAACTTGATTGTCAAAAACAGATACAAACTAAAGGCGATTTAGGTCAAAGAATGCAACGGGCCTTTAGTTATGCTTTTTCTTTGGATTACAAAAAAGTCATCATTATCGGAAGCGATATTTTTAGCTTGCGCTCAAAGCATATTAAATCAGCTTTTAAGCAATTAGAAACTAGTGATGCCGTTATTGGTCCAGCACACGATGGGGGCTATTATTTGTTGGGGTTAAATTTTAATATCCCCAATATTTTCAAACATAAACAATGGGGCACTTCTTCAGTTCTAGAGGATACAGTATCCGATTTAAAAAAATATAATGTTAACTTGCTTGAATCTTTGAACGACATTGACACTTATGACGATCTAAAAAATGAACCTCAACTCTTAAAACAACTCAATATTCATGATTAAACTCATCAACGAAACCGTAAATTATCTAAAAGAAAAAGGATTTGAATCGCCAGAAATCGGCATCATATTAGGAACAGGGCTTGGACAACTCATCCATGAAATTGAGATCATTAGCGAGGTGAGCTACAATCATATTCCAAATTTTCCTACGGCAACCGTAGAATTTCATAAAGGAAAACTCATTTATGGAAAAATTGAAGGCAAAAAAGTGATGGTTATGCAAGGGCGTTTTCATTTGTATGAAGGGTATTCTTTGCAAGATGTAACCTATCCTGTACGAATTATGGGCGCTTTGGGTGTTACAACATTGTTAGTTTCAAATGCGTCTGGTGCTATCAACTTGAAATTCAAAAAAAGTGAACTGATGCTCATTGAAGACCATATCAATTTGCAAGGAGGCTCGCCTCTTGCATTTAAAGGTGTTGAGCTTCTTGGTGAGCGTTTTGCAGATATGAGTGCTCCCTATGACACCCATATGAACACACTTTTAAAGTCTATCGCAAGGACAAAAAATATAACACTTCATAGTGGGGTTTATAGTAGTGTATATGGTCCTCAACTCGAGACTCGAGCAGAATATAGAATGCTAAAACTCATTGGAACAGATGCCGTAGGCATGAGTACAGTTCCAGAAGTAATAGTGGCCAATCATCTTGGGATAAAAGTAGCAGCTATCTCTGTGATTACAGATGAATGTGACGCCGACAATCTTAGGCCTGTTGATATACAAGATATTATGAATATGGCTGCCATTGCAGAACCAAAGATGATTATTTTGTTTAAAGCACTTATTGGGCAATTATAAAAAATCTCAACTAGAATTTATTTGATCAAATTGAGTAAATTTGTGAAAAATCTAATTCCATGGCCCAAGATAAAAATCCCAATCTTATAAAGTGGGGTATCAAATATGCTCTGAGTGCTTCTATTGCTGGCATCATGTGCTGTGTTGCTCCTGCCATTTTGTTTATGTTTGGACTCATGGGTGGAGTTTATGCGATTTCATTCGCCGATTTTTTTTACGACAAAGATGGAAGTACAGGTACAGGCGCTTGGATCCTCAGAATTATTGCCATATGTATTGGCGCCTATGGCATCTATAGCTTTCGCAAAAGACAAAATCAATGCTCTATAGACCCTAAGCGGAAGAAAAAGAATTTACTGTTACTTATTTTTATAATTGTTGTTTTGGGAATTGGTCTTTTTTTAAGTCTAGAAAAATGGTCTTCATGGTATTTTGACGAATATATTGTTCCCGCACAACAAAAAGAATTAAACATAAAGAAATAAATTCTTTTGAAACCAATCATTAAAGTCATCATTCCAGCACACAACGAAGCTGATGCCATTACAAAAGTAATTCATGACATTCCTGACTTTGTTGCAGAAATCATTGTGGTGGATAATGCTTCTACAGATTCCACTTCGAAAAATGCAAAAAATGCTGGAGCAACGGTGCTTTTTGAGCCCAAAAAAGGGTATGGACATGCTTGCCTGAAAGGGATAGACTATATTGAAAAACAAAAAGAAACAACAGAAATTGTTGTGTTCTTAGATGGAGATTATAGCGACTATCCAGAAGAGTTAGAAAAGCTTGTAGCCCCAATTATAGACAATAATGTAGATTTTGTGTTGGGTACCAGAGCGCGCGCTCTTAGGGAGAAAGGCGCAATGCAACCCCAGCAAATTTTTGGAAATTGGCTAGCAACAACTTTAATGACATTATTTTTCAAATCAAAATTTACAGATCTGGGACCCTTTAGGGCTATCAAATATCCTGTTATAAAAGCTTTAATGATGGAAGACAAAACCTATGGGTGGACTGTTGAGATGCAATTGAAAATTTTAAAAAAAGAGTTTACTTATTTAGAGGTTGCTGTCAATTATCGCAATAGAATTGGGGTCTCAAAGGTGTCTGGTACATTAAAAGGTAGTATATTTGCAGGAATCAAAATCTTGATTTGGATATTCAAATACAGTTTTAAATAATGCTCTTAGAGACCATCATTATTGTCATATATTCCACTGCACTCATTCTTATTTTCATGTATGCATTGGCGCAATTGAATCTGCTGTTTAATTATTTGAGTGCGAATAAGTCCAATAAAACCGATGAAAAATTTGATTTTTCAGACGAAAATCAAATTCCTTTTGTTACCATTCAGCTGCCAGTATATAATGAATTATATGTTATGGAGCGATTGCTCAATAATATTGTCAAGCTGGACTACCCTAGTCATAAACTAGAAATTCAAGTCTTGGACGATTCTACTGATGAGTCTATAGAATCTACTGCAAAACACATTAAACTACTACAAGATAAAGGGTTTGATATTCAGCATATTAGAAGAGAAAATCGTGAAGGATTTAAAGCAGGTGCCCTCAAAGAAGGCCTGACCATAGCAAAAGGGGAATTTATTGCCATTTTTGATGCCGATTTTCTTCCAAAATCAGACTGGCTGAGGCGTACAATTCCCTATTTCAAAAATGAAAAAATTGGGGTGGTACAAACCCGTTGGGGACATATCAACAGAGAATACTCCATTCTGACAAGAATACAAGCCTTTGCACTCGATGCACATTTTACTTTGGAACAAGTGGGAAGAAATGCAAAAGGGCATTTCATTAATTTCAACGGAACTGCTGGAATATGGCGCAAAACATGCATTATTGACGCTGGAAATTGGGAAGGCGACACACTCACCGAAGATTTAGATTTAAGCTATCGTGCCCAACTGAAAAACTGGGAATTCAAATATTTAGAAGACGTTGAAACACCTGCAGAGCTTCCTGTTGTTATTAGTGCAGCGCGCTCACAACAGTTCCGCTGGAATAAAGGGGGCGCAGAAAATTTTAGAAAAATGATTGGACGGGTGTTTTCGAGCAAGAACCTCTCATTCAAAACAAAAATACATGGCATGTTACACTTACTCAATAGCACCATGTTCTTGAATGTTCTTATTGTTGCGATTTTGAGCATCCCAATGCTCTATATCAAAAATGAATATGCACACCTTAAAGTTTATTTTTATGTGATGAGCTTTTTTGTCATCAGCACCCTTATCTTTTTTGTGTGCTATTGGTTCATGTACAAAAAAACTTATGGCTCTAGTCTGAAAAGTTTTGTCCAATACATTGTTTTATTTTTTACGTTTTTCTCTATTGCGATGGGCTTTTCTTTACACAATTCTATTGCTGTCATTGAAGGTCATATTGGAAAGCGAAGTGAATTTGTACGAACCCCTAAATTTAATATCAATTCTATCTCGGACAGCTGGAAAAACAACAAATATTTACGCAAAAAACCATCTTTAAATGTCATCCTTGAAGGGTTGTTGATGATTTATTTTGCTTTTGGAATGTATAGTGCCTTCATTGTTGGCGATCAGGGTGGCGATTTTGGATTATTTCCATTTCATTTGATGTTATTTATTGGATTCGGTTTTGTTTTCTACAATTCCATCAAATCCAAAATCTAAATTATCTTGGCCATGATGTCAAGACAAATCTGCACAAATACACTCACTTTTCTGTTTTGGAGTTTGATTTCCGTTGCTGTTTATTTCTATTTTTCTTATGCCTTAGAGCGACACGAGCATTTAAATCTTGGCGCAAGTATTACTCTACTTTTTATGGGGTATTATTATATTTTAAAAACACCCATCAAACATGGTTTTATCGTTACTCTGGGTATTGTTTTTAGATTGATTTTTTTATTTAGTATTCCAAATTTGTCTCAAGATTTTTACCGTTTTATATGGGATGGACGGCTACTTCTCAATGGTCTAAATCCATATTTATTTACTCCAAATGAACTCATAAACACACATCATGCTTTATTTGCACAAATGCAACTCCTACACGACGGTATGGGTGCTCTCAGTGCTCAACATTTTTCCAATTATCCTCCCATGCACCAGCTGCCCTTTGTCATTGCGGCATTGATTTCTAAAAATTCCATTCTGGGCAGTGTTGTCGTAATGAGAATAATCATCATTTTGGCAGATATTGGAATTTTAATGTATGGAAGAAAATTATTAGGATTTCTTAAAATACCTAAACAACATATTTTTTTCTATTTTCTGAATCCATTAGTAATTATAGAGCTCTCAGGAAACCTTCACTTTGAAGCCCTAATGCTTTTCTTTTTGACAATAGCCCTCTATTTTTTATATAAACAAAAACAAATACATTCAGCTATTTTTTTGGGATTTTCGATTCTCACAAAACTGTTGCCTGTACTGGTGTTGCCGCTATTGATACCACGACTTAAATTCAAAAAAACCACCCTATATTTTACTTTAGTAGGACTCTGTATGGTTGTATTGAGCAGCCCTTTTTTTGAACTTCAATTTTTGAAAAATTATAGCGATACTGTTGGGCTATGGTTTACAAATTTTGAATTCAATTCGAGTTTTTACTCTATTGGAAAGCCCTTAATGTCAATGCTTTTTAAAATTCGTCTTATAGAGTACATGCCTTTTATTGTTCCCATTTTTATTGTATTTGTGGTCTTGTATTTTATGCGGAGAAAAACAATCGATACAAAAACAATAGCTCAGTCCTTCTTTTGGATCTTAACGCTATATTTTCTTGTCTCTACAACCGTTCATCCTTGGTATCTTGCCACATTGGTTTTTTTGAGTTGTTTCACTCGATACAAATTTGCATTGGTGTGGAGTGCCACTGTATTTTTAAGCTATTTTGGCTACCAACAAAATGGTGTTGATGACAATACATTTTGGAAATTAATTGAATATTTTTCTGTTGGAATGTACTTGTTATTTGAAGGTCTTAAAAATCAAAAAACTAAAGCATCATCATCAAGCTGAGTTCGTGCTCAGAAAGATGTTTCCAGTGTCCTCTGGGTAAGTCTTTTTTGGTGAGTGGGCCAATTGAAACACAATCCAATTTTTCAATTTCATAATTAAAATGTGTAAAAATTGTTCGCAATAGCGTGTTTCCTGTGTTTTTTATTTTGATGCCAACTTCGTTTTTCTTTGCGCCTTCAACATAGCTAATTGCTTCAACTTTTAAGAGTTTTCCCTTATGCTTGAAACCCTCTTGAATTTGTTTTAGATGTTCAAATTTTAATGCTTTATCGAGTTCTAAATGAAAAAGACGTTCGACTCCATGTTTTGAATTGGTGAATTTGGCATGCATTTTTTCATCATTTGTAAATAAAATCAACCCTAAAGAATTTCTTCCCAAACGTCCAATTGGACGAATATTGGATGCCGATGCTTTGGCTACCAAATCCATTACTGTTCGGCCTTTACCCTCGCTAGTCGTTGTTGCAAATCCTTTGGGTTTATTGAGTAAAACATACGCTTTTTGCTCTGGATTGATTCGAGCACCATCAAAACGAACATCGTCATCAGCTTTAACTTTATAGCCCATCTCTGTAATCACTTTTCCATTTACTGTTACATTCCCGATGCTGATAAACATATCGGCCTCTCGTCGAGAACAAACACCAGAATTGGATATGAATTTATTCAATCGAATTAAAGAAAGTTTATTATTTTCTTTTGACGATGAAGTGGGTTTCTTGATCATTTTTTTTTGACGGTTATTGGCTGGCATGACTAATTTTTGTCAAAGGTACTGTATATAATAGTAATTCAACTTGCCCTATCTAAAAAATCTTATTGAGAATTAAGGATGGTTTCAAAAGTGTAATACTCAAAACACCCAAGAATATCAAACCTTTTAGCATGATATGAATAATATGATATTGTTTTTGTGAAGAAGTTCTCCAAATGATGATCAATGAAAGTGTCAAAATCAATATAGACCCTAAAAAGAAATAATCCATAAGTTCTAAATCAAAATTAAACACTAAAAATAGAGAAATTATAATGTTTATAAGGGCTAAAACTGTAATCATCAATTTTGTAGAGCGCTCGCCATAGACCACTGGAACAGTCTGGTAATTCAACGTAAAATCGCCTTTTATATTTTCGAGATCTTTTACAAGCGCTCGCATTGCTAAAATGAGAAACAAATAAAATCCAAAAACAAAAATCAGCTGATTATAGTTTTGATAATAAAGAAAAATTGCAAAAAATGGGGTGATGGATAGCAACGCTGATGTTAGGTTTCCAACGATTGGCATTTTTTTGATTTTATGAGAATAAAACCAAATGGCAAAAATATAACACACAAAAAATAAAACCGCCCGAAACGAAATGGCACTAGCAGACAGCAATACCAAAAAATTTAAAATAAAATAGAGTTTCAGCTTTGTTTGCTGACTTACCATTGTATCTAAAATAAATTTCTGGGGTCTATTGATTAAATCTTTCTCATGATCATAAAAATTATTGATGATATACCCCGAAGCCACGGCTCCAATTGTTGCCAAAATAATTGCAAACAAATAGGGATCAAGAAGGACTTCAAGCACAGCAGAATTTGGTGATAAAATAAAAATAGACGTCAAGTATTGCGCAAAAAGAATAAGCGCAATTGTATAGCCACGAACGACAGAAAATATACTTAGCATTTTTAGCAAAGTATGTTTCTTATGAAAATTCATTTGTGTTTTTTAGAAGTTGTACACCACTTCTAATTTGTAATCAGAGAGTGCCTTTTGTGCTTTTTGAATGTCCTCTGTAAAGCCTAAAATATAGCCACCACCACCAGAACCACACAGTTTTAGATAGTATGAATTTGATTCTATCCCTGTTTGCCACAAGTGATGAAACTTCGTTGGAATCATTGGCTTAAAGTGATTTAAAACAATTTTGGATAATTGTTTTGTGTTCTGAAACAAAGACTTCAAATCGCCTTTCAAAAAATCATCTACACAAGCATCTGTATGTTTTATGAATTGATTTTTAAGCATATTCCTAAAGCCCTCTTGTTTCATTTTATCCATGAAAATCTGAACCATGGGAGCAGTTTCTCCAACACTACCACTATCTAATAAAAATACTGCACCTTTTCCTGTAGCATTTTGGGAGGGAATGCCTGTGGCTTCAATGTGATCTTTTGAATTGATCAAAATAGGAAGACTCAAATAACTGTTCAATGGATCTAATCCGGATGATTTGCCATGAAAAAAAGACTCCATTTCAGAAAAAATTGTTTTTAAAGCTAACAGTTTTTCTCGTGTAAGATTCTCCAAAACAGTGATTTTGTTTTGAGCATATTTGTCATAAATTGCTGCAACCAGTGCTCCGCTACTTCCCACACCATACCCTTGAGGAATCGATGAATCAAAATACATTCCGTTGGAAATATCTTTAGCTAATGCCTCAAAATTGAACGTCACTAGTTGCTTATCAATAGCTTGCAAATAGGTTAAATAATCCGCTAATATTGCATTTGACGCTTTTGCAGAATCCGTAAGATTTTCATCAGATTTAAGCGCACCGTTATAAAAATTATAAGGTATAGAAAGTCCTTTGGAGTCTTTGATGATTCCATATTCTCCAAATAATAAAATTTTTGAATAAAAAAGTGGTCCTTTCATGCGTTCAAATTCACTTCAAATATACATTAAATTTTGATGCGTTCTGCTCCTTCTCCAACATTATCAAGAATGTATTGATTATTTTGACAATATGCGGATAATTTATTTTTAACGAACAACTCTACTTCGATGGCATGTTTTTTTGGATATAATACATGAACATTTGCACCTGCATCGAGAGTAAAACAAACTGGGATTTTAGTGCGTTTCCTGTAAGTCCACAACAAATTGATGATCTCTAAAGTATTGGGTTTCATAAGAATAAAATAAGGATCGCTACTCATCATCATCGCATGGAGTGTTAGTGCTTCCTTTTCTATGATGCTAATGAATCTTTCTAAATCTCCCGATTTTAATATTGGGATAAGTTGATCCAAATGCCTGTGTGCTTGCTCAAAACGCGACGGTGCATAGGGATGATTGTGCATCAAATTATGCCCTAGAGTACTACTCACTTGTTTTTCGCCTTTGTCCACCAATAAAATTGCATCTTGATAGGTTTTAAAAACATCATGCACTTCAAATGGATACGGCACACCCTCCAAATCTGAGCTCCCCAAAATGGTTTTGTGCTCTCCCCAAACGACAAGCCCTCCTTCTATACTTCTACAAGCACTTCCAGATCCCAATCGTGCCAAAAATGAAGCTTTTCTTTTCAAATAATTTGCGTCCAGACCAGAATACAATTGTTCTTCCAAGGCAACAATACACATGGCTAATGCGCTCATACCAGATGCAGAAGATGCAATTCCAGAGCTGTGCGGAAATGTATTGCTTGTTTTTATGTCGAAATGGTAGTGTTTCAAAAACGGAGCGTAAGGAAATATACGTTGAAAAAAGTGCTCAATTTTTGGTCTAAAATCTGGTTGTTTTTTTTCATCTAAATAAACCTCAAATGAAAAACCATCAGTAGTATTGGGTGAAAATTGCAAAACAGTTTCTGTTTTACAATTGTTAAGTGTAAAACTAATCGATGGGTTTGATGGAATTTGATGCGGTTTTTTACCCCAATATTTCACTAATGCAATATTACTAGGCGAGGTAAATCCTACCGAACCAGCATCTATTTTTTTTGAGGGGATATTAGGAATAAATTCTTCTACAAGCATAAAACTGTGGTCATCTTTGACAAAGATACTAACTTCGTTTTATTTTTTTGTTATTTGCTGAGTTCTTGTGCAGCAATATAAGCGCCTGTCCATGCATTCTGAAAATTAAAACCGCCAGTGACGCCATCAATATTTAAGATTTCACCTGCAAAAAATAGATTTTTGAGACGCTTACTTTCAAAAGTTTTAAAATTAATTTCCTTCAAATCTATTCCTCCAGCAGTTACAAACTCTTCTTTAAACGTACTTTTTCCATCAACCTCAAAAACCGCTCTCGTCAACTGATTTGAAAGATCTTGAAGTTGAACTTTTGTAACATCTGCCCAACGTAGATGTTGATCAACTTTTGAAGCTTTAACAAGTTGTTCCCACAAGCGTTTTGGAAGAGAAAATAAAGCAGTTTTTCTGACTAATTTTTTTGATGACTCTTGCTTTTGATCTAACAAAAACTGTAAACACCAATCTTTATCTTGTCGGATAAAATTGATTTGAATTTTAAATTTATAATTCAATTTGGCCAATTCAATAGCACCATAAGCGGACAGCTTTAGAATGGCAGGAGCACTCAACCCAGAGTGCGTCACTAGTAGTGGGCCCTCGGACTGTAGTGCTGTTCCAAGGACTTGAATATGAACATTTTGCGCTACAACACCTGGGATGTTTTCAAGGCGAAAATCATTGATATTGAATGTAAATAGTGACGGTACTGCAGGAACTATTGCATGACCCAAAGTTTTGAGGACATTCCAAATTTTAGGATTACTGCCCGTTGCCAGAAGTATTTTATTGCATTCAAAAAAGGCCTTTGTAGTTTCAACTTTCCAGCCGTTTTGAGCTTGTTTTATAGAACGAACTGCGCAGTTTTTTTTGACTTCTATTCCATATTTTTCGCCCTGCTCCAAAAAGCAATCAATAATGGTTTGCGACGAATTTGAAACAGGAAAAATGCGCCCATCATCTTCAATCTTTAGTGGGACACCGTGGGTTTCAAACCACGCCATAGTATCGCCAGTCATAAAGGAGTGAAAAGGACCTTTCAACTCTTTTTGGCCTCTTGGATAATAAGTCACTAGATCATTTGGAATAAATTCTGCATGGGTGACGTTGCATCGACCTCCACCGGAGATTTTCACTTTAGATAAAACAGCATTTCCTCTTTCCAAAATTGCAATACTTAAATCTGGATTTAATTGTGCCGTATTTATAGCTGCAAAAAAACCTGCTGCTCCACCACCCACAATAATAATATCGAATTTTTTCATGTCTTAAAACTAAAAAAAGCTCCTCAAACAGAGAAGCTTTTTTTTCTTGTAGTGCGGGCGGAGAGACTCGAACTCTCACACCTCGCGGCACTAGATCCTAAGTCTAGCGTGTCTACCAATTCCACCACGCCCGCTACATTACCCAAATAATGGGACGCAAATATAATCAATAGTTTATAAATTCAAATGCTAGCATAGAAAATTATTTAATTGCATTTCGTAATTTTGAAAAAACAACAAAACCCATGAAAGGACTCAGAACCTATATTGAAACCCACAAAGATCGATTTTTAGAAGAACTGTTTTCTTTATTGAAACTACCCTCTGTCAGTGCAGACTCTAGTTATGAAAAAGACGTTATTGCAACCGCAGATTTTGTAGCCAATAGTCTAAAAAATGCAGGATGCGACACTGTTGAAATTTGCGAAACAGAAGGCTATCCAATTGTTTATGGGGAAAAAATATTGGATCCAAAGTTACCAACAGTCCTTGTTTATGGGCACTATGATGTGCAGCCTGCAGATCCTATAGAACTTTGGGACTCGCCACCATTTGAACCCATAATCAAAACAACTGAACTCCACCCCGAAGGTGCTATTTTTGCACGAGGGGCATGCGATGACAAAGGCCAAATGTATATGCATGTAAAAGCCCTAGAATTCATGACCTCAACAGATCAATTACCTTGTAATATTAAGTTTATGATCGAGGGTGAAGAAGAAGTGGGTAGTGAAAATTTGGCCACATTTGTTAAAAATAACACCACTAAACTTAGTAATGATGTCATCCTGATATCCGATACGGGAATGATTTCAAAAGACACACCCTCCATCACCACAGGGCTTCGTGGATTGAGTTATGTTGAAGTAGAAGTTACAGGCCCAAATCGGGACTTACACTCTGGAATTTATGGCGGAGCAGTTGCCAACCCTATCAACATACTCACAAAAATGATTGCTTCTTTGCATGACGAAAATAACCACATTACCATTCCAGGATTTTATGACAAGGTGGAAGACTTGTCCAAAGAAGAAAGGGAAGCTATGGCACGAGCGCCATTTTCTTTAGACGCCTATAAAAAAGCGCTTGATATTGATGCCGTCTATGGCGAAAAAGGATACACCACCAATGAAAGAAATTCTATACGGCCAACTTTGGACGTCAATGGCATATGGGGTGGATACACAGGCGAAGGCGCAAAAACAGTCATTGCAAGCAAAGCATATGCAAAAATTTCAATGCGATTGGTTCCACACCAAGATCATCATGAAATCACCAAACTTTTTAAAACCCATTTTGAAAGAATTGCGCCAAAAGGGGTTCGTGTTAAAGTGACGCCACACCATGGTGGACAGGGCTACGTGACGCCCATTGATAACGTAGGATATCAGGCCGCTTCTAGGGCCTATTTTGACACCTTTGGAAAATCACCTATACCTCAGCGCGGTGGTGGTAGTATTCCTATTGTTGCTTTATTTGAAGAACATCTTCAAAGCAAAACAATACTGATGGGCTTTGGCTTAAATAGTGATGCTATACACTCTCCCAACGAGCATTATGGAGTGTTCAATTATTTCAAAGGTATAGAGACTATTCCTTTGTTTTATAAGTATTTTGTGGCGTTAACATAGAATAAATTATCACTAGAAATTAAGCATTTCACGTTGCTTTTTAGTCATATTTTTTACCACCATATCATAACTATGCGCTATGAGTTCAAATACAAGCTTTGGTGATAATGCATTGGTTTTGAGATGAATCGTATTCCAATGCCTTTTGTTGGCATGAAAACCTGGTTCGATAGAATCATACTTTTCTCTAAGTTCTAAAGCATAATCTGGATCGCATTTCAAAGTAATTGAAGGCCTGCCCTGCTCCCATTTTTCTAGGGGACAGAGTGCGAAAATTTTTCCTAAAACTTTAAACACCAAAGTATCTTCATCAAAAGGAAATTCCTCTGTGGCTTTTGGTTTTTCAAGACAAAACGTTCGTATGTGCTCTACAGTCAATGGTCTTATATTGAGTTAATCATAAAGTTTATACAACACTGGTTTGCTTGGGGATGCATCATTTTGAAATGGTGCAATAAGTAAATTTAAAATATATTTCCCGTCTTTTACAGCATTAGGCACATAAATCAGTTCTGTGATTGTTGCATCCATTCGCATTTCTCCCTCGACATTCCAAAAAGCTTTATGGGCGAGCAACAGGCCTTCATCTTTTTCTTTATCCACACTGGGCATATCTACCAGCAAATGCTTCACCCCTTTGTTGCGCAAATACACGGCGGCGGCTTCTGATAAATACGGCGGGTTGGTGTGGGCATACTGCCGATTTAATTTGTCTTTTGTATTGGGTAAGGTTCTAATAATTACTGCTTCACGTTTTTTGTTGCCAATCGCATAACGTAATTGTTTTTCAGAAATGATAAAATCGCCCGCTTTTGATTCGGGAACAACAGTGATCACTTCTGCCACAAACAAAAATTGTTTCAAGCACGAATTGATGCTATGAATTTCTTCTGTAATATGACCAACACATTCGGTGTGTGTGCCATGAGCATGAGGGTTAAATTCAATAGAATTAAAATTAACTGCAGCGCCACTTTTGATGCTTCCTGTCCAATTTCCAACCTTTGCTGGATAAATTTTAGGGGGTGGCAAATACCACGCATTAACGTTGTCTTTTGTAGCTCTTAGAGGAATAGAAATATCTATCGGCTGATCTACAAAAATGGTGTAGGTTCGACTATTGGCGTGAATAACTGCTTTCATGGCTGAGATTTTCCATAAATTTAATAAATTTTATAGGATAAATAAATCTGACGCAATGCCATCACACAAAAATTTGCCTTTATTGGTGGTTTTTAAAACATCATTCTCAAGAATTAACATTTTGGAATTGAGGTGTTTTTGAGCATTTTCTAACAGTTGTGTTTTAAATTCTGACCCATAGTTTTTGTCAATATTGCGAAGTGAAACTCCCCACATGGTACGAAGTCCAGTCATCAAATATTCATTAAATCGGTTTTCGGGAGTCAAAATTTCTTCCGTCAATGGGAGTTGATTTTTAGCTAAAGTTTTGATGTATGTAGTATTATTTGAAACATTCCACGACCGTTTTTTTCCATCAAAAGAATGTGCCGAAGGGCCAACGCCCAAATAGGGTTTCCCCAACCAATAGCTTGTATTGTGTTGCGAAAAATACTCTGGTGTTCCGAAACTACAAACTTCATAGTGCGTAAGACCTGCTTTTTGGGTGTCTTCAATCAAAACTTGAAAATGAGATGCCGCTAACGCATCATTCATTGGTGGGTGTTTTGACGTTTTAATAAAATGTTCTAAGGCGGTTTTGGGCTCAACAGTAAGCGCATAACACGACATATGTTTTATGCCTAAATCCAAAGCAACTTTAAGATTTTCTCGCCAGCGTTCCACAGACATTTGAGGCATGCCGTACATTAAATCTATACTGATATTATCAAAATACTGACGAGCAATTTTCAAACTTTCTACAGCTTCATTAGCATTATGAGCGCGATTCATTAGCTGTAAATCTTCTTCAAAAAACGATTGAACCCCTATGCTTAATCGATTGATTTGAGTTTCAGATAGCATTTTAATTTTTGAGTTTTTGAGATCATCTGGATTGGCTTCCAAAGTAATTTCAGCACTGGGTGCAATCTTGTAATATGTTTCAATGGTTTTAAATATAAGATTCAAATCCTCCGAAGTCAAAAGTGATGGCGTACCACCACCAAAATAAACAGATGAAACAGTGGTGTTTTTTAGCTCTGTTGCTCTCTGTTGAAGTTCTTTACAAAGTGCTTGCAAAAATTCATACTTATGTTTTTGGTTTGTCGAAAAATGAAAATTGCAATAATGACATGCTTTTTTACAAAATGGAATATGTATGTAGAGCCCTGCCAATAGAAACTATTTTTTTACGCGCTTTTCATTTTGCTTGACAAAAGCACTCCAGCCCGAATAACTTTTTCCAGCAGATACTTTTCCAGCATTATAAAAATGACAAACTGCAGCCGCCAAACCGTCTGTTGAATCTAAATTTTTGGGCAATTCTTTCAGCTGCAAAAGACTTTGAAGCATTTTGGCTACCTGTTCTTTGCTCGCATTTCCATTGCCTGTAATCGCCATTTTTATTTTTTTTGGCGAATATTCTGTAATGGGGATTTCTCTAGATAATCCTGCCGCCATGGCTACCCCTTGCGCACGGCCCAGCTTCAACATACTTTGTACGTTTTTCCCAAAAAACGGAGCTTCTATCGCAATCTCGTCTGGATTGTAGGTTTCAATTAATTCTATAGTGCGCTCAAAAATGAGTTTTAATTTCAAATAATGATCGCTGTATTTTTTAAGTTGAAGCTCATTCAGTTGTAAAAATTCCATGGTTTTTCCTTTCACCTTTATCAAGCCAAAGCCCATTATGGTAGTTCCGGGATCTATCCCCAATATGATTTTTTCATTCATTGTTTATCCGCATTAGTGTTTAAAATAATGGGCAATTGAAAAATAGTTTGTACATGCTGACTGCGTTTGATGGCAGGAAATAACTTTGGTAATTCCAAAAGACTTGCACTTAAAATTTCATTTAAATTTTGAATTGATGCCTCGGAAAGACCTCCCCCTTTCAAATTTGATAGAGTAATTTCTCCTGCTTTTGATACTAAAAAATAAACCCATATCGTGTCCTTTTTACTTTCTGAAAACACAAAATCTCTGTCATTTAAAACCTCAGAAATATGGGCCGTAATTGTAGATTCAAAGCAGGCCTTATTTTCCAGGTAATCCATTGTATCATCACATGTTTCAAAAGTTGGATAGTGGTCCACTTCATCCCACTTGAACGTTTGTAATTCTTTCTCTAAAATGACATCAGAATTTAGTTTTTTCTTCTCAAAATAAGTGCAAGAAAAACAAACGAAAAAACATAAAATTAGTGTAAAGCGCATTGGTGTATAATAAAGCTTAAAATTACGCTTTTAATTTGAACTGAAAAAACCTTTAAAACATATAGATTTACAGCATTAATTCTTGGGTTTTACATTGGGGGCGCCACTCATGATTTCAGGGTTTGCAAATTCCTCAAATTGTTTAAAATTATCAACAAAGGATTTGGCAAGTGCAAATGCTTTTATATAGAAGCCCTCATCATTTTTCCATGTTTTTCTTGGACTCAAAACGGCTGTGGGTACGTTGGGACACACACGTGGCTGAAGCACTCCAAAAACAGAATGAATATGATAATTATCTTTATTGGCCGCTTCCAAAGAACCATCCATTGCCGCAGCAATCATGGCGCGCGTGTATTTGAGTTCCATCCGTTTTCCTATACCATATGGCCCGCCGGTCCAACCTGTATTGACCAGCCAAACGGTTACCCCTGCAGATTTCATTTTGGCGCTCAACATTTCGGCATATTTGGTGGGGTGAAGCGGCATAAAAGGTGCTCCAAAACAAGCCGAAAATATTGGTTTTGGTTCATTGATTCCGGCCTCTGTTCCGGCCACTTTGGCGGTATATCCTGAAATAAAATGATAGGCCGCCTGACCCGGTGTAAGTTTTGAAATTGGAGGTAAAACTCCAAAAGCATCAGCCGTAAGAAAGAAAATATTTTTAGGGTTTTTACCAATAGAATTTGGCTGAATATTATTGATGTGATGAATCGGATAGCTTACTCTGGTATTTGGTGTAATGCTTTGGTCTGTAAAATCCACATGACCGTCTTTGTCCATAATCACATTCTCCAAAATTGCTCCTTTTTTGATGGCATTATAAATGTCTGGTTCTTGATTTTTGGAGAGATTGATAACCTTAGCATAGCATCCTCCTTCAAAATTAAATATGGTGTTTTCTGCAGTCCAGCCATGCTCATCGTCTCCAATAAGTTTGCGCTCGGGATCCGTTGATAAGGTTGTTTTTCCTGTGCCTGAGAGGCCAAAAAATATGGCTGTACTTCCATCTTTGCCCACATTGGCGCTGCAGTGCATAGGCAGGGTGTTTTTGTAAACTGGCAAAATAAAATTGAGTGCGGAAAATATCCCTTTTTTGATTTCTCCAGTGTAGCCAGTTCCTCCAATGAGGGCTATTTTTTTGGTGAAATTTAAAATGGCAAAATTGTGCTCACGGGTGCCGTCTTCTTTTGAAATGGCCATAAATCCTGGGGCATTGACAATGGTCCATTCGGGCTTAAAATCTTCCAATTCGGAGGGCTCTGGCCTGAGGAACATATTGTAGGCAAAAAAATTACTCCAAGGATATTCATTAATGACACGGATATTTATACGATATTTTGGATCGGCGCAGGCATAGGCATCACGAACAAAAAGAGGTTTATGACTCAGAAAGTCCACAACTTTACTGTAAAGCTTGTCAAAATCATCTGGTGCAAAGGGAATATTAATATCGCCCCACCATATCTTATCTTTTGTGATGCTGTCTTTGACAATAAAACGGTCTTTGGGCGAACGTCCTGTGAACTCCCCCGTATTGATGGCCAACGCCCCAAAGGATGATTCTACACCTTGTTGTAGAGCTATGGTTTTGTTGTGTAATTCTTGTGGTGAACATTGGTAATGTACTGACGCTGACTTGATTCCGTATTGTTTTAACGAAATCGTTTTCGTGATTTGACCTGATTGTGACATAAAAACCGAATACAATTAAAGGAACAAAGGTAAAGATTCTTTTAAAAACAGCTAAAATTTAACTTATTTTTTACTTTTATAAAGATAACCCACAAGCACTCCCCAAGCGCTAATAAGAAACACGCCTCCAAGGGGTGTAATGGGGCCAAGAACCGCAACGTCAATAGGCGTTAAAGCATTTGTAGCCAACAAATAAATAGAACCCGAAAACAACACAATTCCTATGACAGTAAGCCAAAATAGACGCCCTTTTTGGGCGGGTGTCAACTGTGGCATTAGCCCAACCACAAAAAGAAAAAACGTATGGTACATTTGGTAACGCACCCCTGTTTGAAAACTTTCTAAAGAAGTGGTAGTTAGCGTATCACGCAATCCGTGTGCAGCGAAAGCGCCTAAAATTACAGAAACCAATCCCAAAATTGAAGCCACCAAAAAGATTTTCTTTTCCATACTCATTATAAATAATTAACTTTAGACACAAATGTAATCATTGAAAATATAATATGCGTACTATTCTCATTATTGGCGCCGGCAAATCTACAGCATATCTCGTCAAATACTTATTGGATAAATCCGTTGCTGAGCAATTGCACATTACACTCGCTGATAAAAACATCGATTTTGCTACAAAACTTATTGATCATCACCCCAATGGCAATGCCATTGCTTTTGATATTTTTGATGAACAACAACGCACTAAAGAAATCACAAAAGCCGATATTGTGGTGTCTATGCTTCCCGCACGATTTCATATTGAAGTCGCCAAAGATTGTTTGACTTTAAATAAAAATATGGTAACCGCCTCCTATGTCAGCAAGGAAATGCAAGCACTTCATAAAGCGGTTGAAGCCAAAGGCCTTTTATTTTTAAATGAAATGGGGGTGGACCCAGGCATCGACCATATGAGCGCCATGCAAGTCATCGATCGTATCAAAGCAAATGGCGGCGAGATGATTCTTTTTGAATCTTTTACCGGCGGTCTTGTAGCCCCCGAAAGTGACGATAATCTCTGGAATTACAAGTTCACATGGAACCCCAGAAATGTGGTCACTGCTGGACAAGGCGGTGCGGCAAAGTTTTTGCAAGAAGGAAAATTCAAATACATCCCCTACCACCGTTTGTTTAGAAGAACAGAGTTTTTGGAAGTGGACGGTTATGGTCGTTTTGAGGCCTATGCCAATAGAGATTCCCTAAAATACCAAAGTCTCTATGGGCTCGATGCTATTCAAACCTTATATCGTGGAACAATTAGGAGAGTTGGATTTGGAAAAGCGTGGCAAATATTCATTATGCTGGGCATGACTGATGACAGCTACACCATTGAAGATAGCGAACATATGAGTTATAGAGATTTTGTGAATTCCTTTTTACCATATAGCCATACTGATTCTGTTGAACTTAAACTAAGGCATCAACTCAAAATTGATCAAGATGATATCATTTGGGAGAAATTAGAAGAGCTCGATATGTTTAACCCCAACAAAAAAGTGGAGTTGCAAAATGCGACACCAGCACAAATTTTGCAGAAAATTCTTATGGACAGCTGGACACTCCAACAAGACGATAAAGACATGCTTGTGATGTATCATAAATTTGGATATGAATTGAATGGGGAAAAACATCAAATTGATGCGACTATGGTGTGTAAAGGGGAAAATCAAACCTATACCGCTATGGCAAAAACAGTTGGATTGCCAGTTGCCATTGCAACTTTGAAGGTTTTAAATAAAGAAATTCAAGAAAAAGGCGTTAAAATACCTATAAATAAAAACATTTATGAACCAATTTTAAGTGAATTAATAAAATTTGATATTATTTTTAAAGAAAAAGAAGTAAAATACTTAGGATATAATATATTAAACACCTAATTTAATTACATTTTATAAAAAATATACTTATTTTTGTTAAATATAATTTGTTAAATGCATAAAAATGACAAAAATAGCTATAGATGGAATTGATAAAACAATTTTAAGAGCTTTAATGAAAGATGCTCGAACACCAATACTAGAAATCGCACGAAATGTTGGTATTTCTGGTGCTGCAATTCACCAAAGGTTACGAAAATTAGAAAATTCCGGATTGATAGCCGGGTCAAAATTTGTGATCAATCCAAGAGTTTTAGGCTATAAAACCATGGCATTTGTTGGTGTATATCTTGAAAAAGCTAAAAATAATGCCGATGCTGTTCGACAACTCAAACGCATACCAGAAGTTTTGGAATGCCACTACACCACAGGCGATTGGAGTATTCTCATAAAAATCCTCTGTAAGGACAACGAACACTTGATGAATGTTTTAAACAAAAGCATTCAGGATATTTCTGGCGTTTCCAGAACAGAAACATTTATTTCTTTAAATCAGCAACTCGACAGACAAATTAAAATCTAGTCTCTTCCAAAAATCTGAAGCCCCCAGTACATCAAGGTGGCTAGAGCGCCTAATGCAGCCACCAAATAGGTGCGGGCTGCCCATTTTAGAGCATCCTCAGCATCTTTGTATTCTTCGCGAGAAAGCATGTTTTTGTTTTGAAGCCACGCCAAAGCACGATTACTGGCATCGTACTCCACAGGGAGTGTTACAAAACTGAAAGAAGTGGCCACAGCCATTAATCCAAAACCAAGTACAGCGACCCAAAATCCGAGCCCGAGCCCGGCGCCAAACCCAAGGATCAGTCCTGCAAAAATGATCCACATAGAAAGTCTTGAAGATACATTAACCACGGGCACCAATGAAGAACGCATTTGCAACCAACTGTAGGCTTGCGCATGTTGTACCGCATGACCACATTCGTGGGCAGCTACTGCCGCCGCCGCCGCATTGCGCTCATGATATACCGCTTCGCTTAAGTTAACAGTTTTATCTTTTGGATTGTAATGATCTGTTAAACGGCCTTTGACTGAAACAACTTTAACATCTGTTATTCCATGATCGGACAACATTTTTTCTGCAATTTCTGCACCAGACATGCCATTTCTTAAATGTGTTTTTGAATATTTGGCGAATTTACGTTTTAAGGTAGAGCTCACCATCCAGCTGATTAACGTAATAATTCCAAGTAATAAATAATAGGATCCCATAGTATGTAAATTTAGATGATAGATATCAAAAATAACACCAATTCTTTAAAAAGCGAAATATTGACAGTTAAGGTTTTCTGTATTTATAAATTAAAACCAAAATCATAAAAGAGGATATCATCGTAATGGTATTGGCCAATATCATGGAAAGACTCTGTTTATAAATCCCATAAATCAACCAACATATGATGCCAATAAAAAACAATGAAAATGTTGTGATTGAAAAGGCAGAGACGTCTTTGGTTTTCCAAGTTTTATACACTTGTGGCAAAAATGAATAGGTGGTTAGCGCAGCTGCCAACAATCCAATGCCTTCAATATAATCGATATCAGCCAACAATATTTACAATTTTACCTGGAACAACAATTACTTTTTTTGGTGTACGACCAGCGAGTTGAGCTACAGTTTTTCCATGAGCCAAAACAGTTTCCTCAATCTCTTCTTTACTTAAATCCATAGGCAATTCTAGAGTGAAACGCATTTTTCCGTTGAATGAAATCGGATAGTTTTTTGAACTCTCTACTAGATATTTTGGTTCAAAAATTGGAAAATTGGCTGTTGAAATAGAGGATTCATGCCCTAGTTTCGCCCACAATTCTTCTGCAATATGTGGTGCATAAGGTGAAATCAAAATCAGAAGCGGTTCCAAAATCTCACGGCTTGTACATTTTTGAGCACTCAATTCATTTACTGCAATCATAAAATTTGAAACTGAGGTATTGAACGAAAATTGCTCTATATCTTCCGTCACTTTTTTTATTGTTTTGTGAAGTGTTTTGAGGTTCTCTTTCGTTGCTGTAGTGTCATCTGCTTTTAGGCCAGAATCGCCCACATACAGTTTCCATAATTTTTTAAGAAAACTCGACACCCCTGTAATTCCAGCAGTATTCCAAGGTTTGTACTGCTCTAATGGCCCCAAGAACATTTCATAGAGACGTAGTGCATCTGCGCCATAGATTTCACAAATTTCATCCGGATTGACGACGTTGTATTTTGATTTTGACATTTTCTCAACCTCACGTTTAACCTTAAAACTTCCATCATCAGATAATTTAAATTCTGCAGTTGAAAATTCTTTACGCCAAGATTTAAACGCTTCGATATTCAATTCATCAGAAGCATTTACAAAACTGACGTCGGCATGGATGTATTGTATGTTTTCATTATTAATTTTATCGTTAGATACAAAAATATTGCTGCCTTCAATTCGCGCCACAAAAGCACTAGTTCCCAAAATCATCCCCTGATTAATCAATTTTTTTGCAAATTCATCTTTAGGTAAATACCCTCTATCAAAAAGAAATTTTTGCCAAAAACGCGCATACAACAAATGCCCTGTCGCATGCTCACTTCCGCCGATATATAAATCCACTTCTTGCCAGTAATTTAACGCCGCTTGACTTACAAATTCATCGGCGTTGTGAGTATCCATGTAGCGATTAAAATACCATGAACTTCCTGCCCATCCAGGCATGGTGTTCAACTCCAATGGAAATACTGTTTTATGATCAATTTTTGAGTTATGAACCACTTTGTTTTTTTGCGTATCCCAGGCCCAAACCTCAGCACGTCCCAGTGGCGGCTCACCTTCTTCTGTCGGTAAATATTTTTCGACCTCTGGAAGTGAAATTGGTAGGTTTTTTTTATCTATCATTTGCGGCATTCCGTCAATATAATACACTGGAAAAGGCTCTCCCCAATAGCGCTGTCTAGAAAAAACAGCATCACGCAAGCGGTAATTAATTTTACCCTCGCCCTGCTCTATCTCTTCCAATGCTTCAACCACACGTTTTGTAGCCGATTTAAAATCCAATCCATCCAAAAATTCACTGTTTGCAATTTTGGTCTTGGCTTTGTCGGTAAAAGCTTCTTCAGAAATATCAGCATCATGAAAAATATTAGGAATCGGAATACCAAACTGTTTTGCAAAATCATAATCTCTTTGATCGCCGCAGGGTACGGCCATCACAGCACCTGTTCCATAACCTGCAAGAACATAATCTCCTATCCAAATTGGAATCGGTTTTTTTGTGAATGGATGTTCGGCATAGGCGCCTGTAAAAACACCAGAAATGGTTTTAACGTCGGCCATGCGCTCGCGCTCACTACGTTTTGAAGTTGCCAAAATATAGTCGTCAACCGCTGCTTTTTGTGCCTCTGTAGTTATGGCCTGAACGAGCTCATGCTCTGGCGCTAAAGTCATAAAAGAAACACCAAAAATAGTATCAGGTCTTGTGGTGAATACTTCAATTTTTGCCTCAAAATCTACAACATTAAATCGCACTGCTGCACCCACGGATTTACCAATCCAGTTGCGTTGACTTTCTTTTAGAGCATCAGTCCAATCTATTTTTTCTAGATCTGTTAATAACCGATCGGCATAAGCGGAAATACGCATGCTCCATTGGGTCATTTTTTTTCTCACTACTGGAAATCCTCCACGCTCTGAAACTCCATTAATAATTTCATCATTGGCCAAAACGGTGCCGAGTTCCGGACACCAATTAACTTCTATTTTAGCCAAATAGGTCAATCTGTAGTTGAGAAGTATCTTTTGTTGTTCTTTTTCTGAAAAAGCAGTCCACTCTGTAGCAGTAAAAGAAGGTGTATCATCGTCACAAACAGCATCTATAGTTTCGTTTCCTTCTTTTGAAAATAAAGCGACAAGCTCAGAAATTGGCAACGCTTTATCAATCGTATTATCGTACCAAGAATCAAATAATTGAATAAAAATCCATTGCGTCCATTTGTAATAATCTGGAGAGGACGTTCGCACTTCGCGACTCCAATCAAAAGAAAATCCTATTTTATCGAGCTGACGACGATAGGTTTTGATGTTTTCTTCGGTGGTAATCGCAGGGTGTTGCCCTGTTTGAATGGCATACTGTTCGGCAGGCAATCCAAAACTGTCGTACCCTTGTGGGTGTAGAACATTAAACCCTTTGTGACGCTTGTAGCGCGCATAAATATCTGAAGCAATATACCCAAGAGGATGCCCAACATGCAGCCCTGCACCACTAGGATAAGGAAACATATCCAATACATAATATTTGGGTTTATCAGAACTTGATTCTGCTTTAAATGTGTGGTTTTGTTCCCAATACTTTTGCCATTTGGCTTCAATTTCTTTGAAATTGTATGTCATGATTCCTACTTTATTGCTTGCAAATTTACATTTTATTTGAGGAAGTTTTATATTTTTACCAAAGCAAGACTAAAGCTATGGGCTCAACATTTGAAAAACATCAAAAAAGACGGTTAATTTCCTCCTACTTTTCAGTAGTTATCAGCATTAGTTTGGTGCTTTTTTTACTTGGTATATTAGGAGTTTTACTGATCAATGCTAAGCATATTTCAGACGAATTTAAAGAAAAAGTAGTGCTTACCATTTATTTGGAAGATGAAACAAAGCCCATTGAAATCAATCAATTAAAAAAAAGCTTGAGTGTGGCGCGTTATGTCAAACAAACACGCTTTATTTCCAAAGATGAAGCCGCCGCCTATATGACAGCAGAATATGGAAAGGATTTTTTAGATGATGTAGGGTATAACCCATTAAAAAATTCGCTTGAAGTCAACTTACTTGCACCCTATGTTACCGCAAAAAGATTGGACAGTATCTCCGAAAAAGCAATGCAGAAAAATTTTGTGGAAGATGTAAAATACGACAAAGACCTTGTGTCGCTTATGAACAGTAATGTCAAGCGTCTTGGTTTTTGGATTTTGGTCATTAGCAGCATATTTGCAGTGATCGCTATGTTGCTCATCAATAGTTCTATACGATTGGCCGTATATTCCAAACGTTTTTCTATCAAGACCATGCAAATGGTAGGCGCTACAAAACGATTTATACGAAGACCATTTGTGTTCCAAAATATCCGCTTAGGGATATTGGGGGCATTGATTGGCATTGGCGCCAATGGCCTACTGATCTACTATCTCAACTCCTCTTTTCCAGAACTAAAACTCATTGACTACCCTGTAGAATTGGGCGTTTTGTTCTTGTGTGTTTTGGGAATAGGCATATGTATCACATGGGTTAGCACCCACTTGGCCACACAGCGTTTCTTAAATTTAAAAACAGACCAACTGTACTATTAATGCTTATGAAGCAACTGTATTTTATATTAATTTGTATAACGCTCAGCAGTTGTATTATTCATAATCCAAAACCAGAGGATTGCGATGTTGTTAATGTATATGTCACAGAAATTAAAGAAGGTACAAGTTTTGATATTGTTTTGAATGATTTAAAAGGTGACCATTTTTATATCAATCGAGGATTAGAACGTGGGCTATATATTGATAGCTTAAAAAAATACACTTTACATCAAACTGTTCGATTACATTTGCCTAAATTTTGGATAGGAACGAGCGAACATATCGCTCAAATTGAAACAAAAAGTGATACACTTTTTACTGAATTTTACTAAACTATGGGAGAGAAAAAACGAAAAGAAGCAACAAAACAAAACTTTGTATTTACAAAGAAAAACTACATTTTGATGTTTGTTGGATTAGCATTTATTGCCCTAGGATTCATCCTAATGGCGGGAGGTGGTTCCAATGATCCTAATGTTTTTAGTGAAGCTATTTTTAATGCCAAAAGAATACGTGTTGCGCCAACACTTATCCTTATAGGTTTTGGTATTCAAGTGTATGCAATTCTTCTAAAACCAAAATCATAAGTGGATTTTTTAGACAGTCTTATTTTGGGCATCATTCAGGGGCTAACAGAATTTCTCCCTGTCTCTTCGAGTGGGCATTTGGAACTTGGAAAAGCCCTTCTTGGCGATACGTCTCTCCCAAAAGAAAGCATGATTTTTACGGTAGTGTTGCACTTTGCAACGGCCCTAAGCACAATTGTGGTATTTCGAAATGATATTATAGAAATTATTACAGAACTACTCAAGTTTGAATGGAACCCCAACACGCAATTTATTTTTAAAATTATAATCTCTATGATTCCCGCCGCATTGATTGGTGTCTTTTTTGAAGCTAAATTGGAGTCTTTATTTTCAAATAATATCACTCTGGTTGGCGCTATGCTTATCGTTACAGGGGCGTTACTGTTCCTGGCCGATCGTGCACAAAACACCTCAAAAAATGTTAGTTTTAAAAACGCCTTTACGATTGGTGTGGCACAAGCTATTGCCATGCTGCCAGGAATTTCGCGATCTGGAGCCACCATTTCTACGGCAGTACTTCTTGGAATTGATAAAACAAAAGCAGCGCGATTTTCATTTTTGATGGTTATTCCTTTAATTTTTGGGAAGATTTTTAAAGACATTTTGAGTGGCGAATTGACTTATGAAAGCACCCAGTTCAGCACACTAAGTATTGGGTTTATTGCTGCATTTTTGTCGGGGGTTTTGGCATGCACTTGGATGATTCGATTGGTAAAAAATAGCCAATTAAGATATTTCGCATACTATTGTGGATTGATTGGAATCATTGCTATTTTATCATCTTATTTTTAGACGATGAAAACTGTTGAAGATTATAAAAACGGGCAACTACTATTGATTGATAAACCTTTAGAATGGACCTCTTTTCAGGTGGTCAACAAATTGCGTTGGCACATTCGAAAAACATTTGACATAAAAAAAATTAAAGTTGGACATGCCGGTACTCTTGACCCTTTGGCTACTGGACTTTTAATCATTTGTACAGGAAAAAAAACAAAACAAATTGAACAGTATCAAGCGCAAGTAAAAACCTATACAGGAACTTTTGTTTTGGGCAGCACAACACCGTCCTACGACCTAGAAACCGATGTTGATGCCACATTCTCTACAGCACATATTACAGAAGATTTAATCCATCAAACAACGGCACAATTTACAGGAAATATTGAACAATTTCCGCCACTATTTTCGGCACTAAAAAAAGATGGAAAACGGCTTTACGAATTTGCAAGAGCTGGTAAAGAAGTGTCCATTTTGGCAAGGAATATTAGTGTCGACTTTTTCAAGATTACTGCGATAAGGGGCTTGGAGGTGGATTTTGAAATTCAATGCAGCAAAGGCACTTATATCCGATCTTTGGCTCATGATTTTGGAAAAGCATTGAACTCTGGCGCGCATCTCTCTGCACTAAGACGTACAAAAATTGGTGCTTTTTCTGTTGATGATGCTATGTCTGTTGATGCTTTTATGGATAGTTTAAAAAAGGAATAATTTTTGTTGAAACATAAACAAGCCCAATTGTTTATGAAACTTCTTTACCTACAAATATTGCTGTACGTCTCATTTATTTCTATTGGGCAAAATGATAATTTTGACCGTCAATTATTTTACAAAATTGGGATTGCAGCAACACTTACGATTAACAGTGAAGGTTTAAGTTCTGATGACGACTCAAGTTGTATTGTTCCAAACGCACTTTTTGTAAAAAACACTTTTGGTATTGCAGTAAATAAGCGAATTTCGATGGGGCTTAATGCTGAATTGGATTGGCACAGCAAACCCAATTTACTTTTTTTTACAATTTATCCAGATATACGATACAACATCATTCAAAAAGATGATAATGGCTTTATTCGATTCGGTTATGGAAAAATGTTTGGTAAAGGAGAATTAAACGAAGGGACATTATATAAAATTGGTGTTGGTAGCGAGCATTTCCATGAAGACTTTGAACGTTCAACTCTATTCGGTCTAGAATTTACCCAAAAAAGTTTTGGGTTTAAAGAATTAGATAAGCTAATTAGTGTTTCCATTTTTTTGGAAATAATTTTTTAATACATTTAAATCATGACAAAAAAACAACGTTGCGGCTGGTGCGAAGGCGACCCTTTGTACGAACAGTATCACGATACCGAATGGGGCGTACCGCTTTTTGATGATCAAAAATTATTTGAATTCCTAATTTTAGAAACATTTCAGGCAGGTTTAAGTTGGATTACTGTTTTGCGAAAACGTGAAAATTTCAGAACAGCATTTGATAATTTTGATTACAACAAAGTCGCAAAATACGATGAAATCAAATTCCAAGAATTAATTCAAAACAAAGGCATCATTCGAAATAAACTCAAAATAAAAGCAGCGATTAGCAATGCACAAGCTTTTTTGAAGATCCAAAAAGAATTTGGAAGTTTCAGTGATTATATTTGGGGTTTTATTGATGGAAAACCCATAAAAAATAACATTACAAATTATACAAAACTACCTGCCAACACCCCCCTGAGTGATGCGATTAGTATGGATTTAAAAAAACGAGGATTTAAGTTTGTAGGCCGTACTGTGGTCTATGCCCACATGCAAGCTACAGGGATGGTTAACGATCACGAAATGCGTTGTTTTCGGTATAGTGAAGTCTAGGACTTATAAGGCACAATATCCAATAGTTTCTGAATGACCTCAACTCTGGCTTTCATTTTTCTGTTGGCCCTAATTACAATCCATGGGGCAATTTTGGTGTCTGTTTTTTCAAACATTTTTTTCTTGTAGTGTGTGTAATCATCCCAACGTTCCAGCGCCGTTTGATCTACAGGACTAAACTTCCATTTTTTAACCGGACTGGATTTGATGTCTTTGAACCGCCGCGCTTGTTCATCTTTTGAAATGGAAAAATAAAATTTTACTAATCGAACCCCAGAATCGATTAGCATTTGTTCAAAATTATTCACTTGATTCATGAAAATCTTATACTCTTCCTCTGTGCAAAATCCATTGACTGGCTCAACGACAGCGCGGTTGTACCAACTGCGGTCAAAAAACGTAATCTGCCCACTTCGTGGCAAATTTTTAATGTACCGTTGAAAATACCATTGGCCTTGCTCCTCAGGAGTTGGTTTTGGAAGGGCTACCACATTAAATTCTCGAGGATTTAAATGCTGCGTGATTCTTCTTATGGCACCGCCTTTTCCTGCGGCATCTCGCCCTTCAAAAATAACCACTAATTTTTCGCCCTCATCTTCTACCCACTGCTGAAGTTTGATGAGCTCTTCCTGTAATTTTTTAAGCTTTGATTCATAATTCAAAATACGCAACGCCTTCGCTGTGGTCATGTCTTCTTCTTTAAGAAAAAGTTTTAACCCACGCTTTGAGTTTAATTTTTTTAAATTTTTTGGCGTTAACTCACTCATAATCAATCAATTTGCGTAATCATTCTATGGTAGCGTTGTACCACATTGGGATCGGGTAGAATCATTGTTTTTGAACTGCCTTTTCGGTCGTATTCAAACTTAGAAAGCACATGACGAATACTCTCCAAACGGGCTTCTTTTTTATTGTTTGTTTTTATGATGATCCATGGGCTAAACGACGTATGGGTTTGACTAAACATCTGCTCTTTGTATTCTGTATATAAGTCCCAACGTTTCTGACCTTCTTTGTCCACAGGACTAAACTTCCATTGTTTCAATGGGTTAGCCAAGCGAGAATTAAAACGTCTCAATTGTTCATCCTTTGAAATAGAAAACCAAAATTTTATAATGATAACACCGTCCTCATAAAGCATATGTTCAAATTCTGGAACTTGCACCATGTATTTTTTGTACTGTTCGTTGGTGCAAAAGCCCATGACAGGTTCTACCACAGCACGGTTGTACCAACTCCTATCGAAAAAGACCAACTCTCCAGGCTCTGGCAATTCTTTGATATAACGCCTGAAATACCACTGCCCTTGCTCTACTTCTGTAGGTTTTGTTAATGCAACTACTCGCATAGAACGGGGATTTAAATGTTCCGTAAAACGGCGAATAGCGCCACCTTTGCCTGCAGCATCGCGACCTTCAAATATTATGCAAACGCGTTTTTTGTGTTTGGCCACCCATTGCTGTAAATCAACAAGCTCTGCTTGAAGTTTTAACAACTCTGTTTCGTAATGAACACCCTCTAGAATAGACGCATACACATCTGGTTCTAATTTTGATTTTAGAACAGCTTTGAATGCTTCAGTATCTGAAGTTGACTGAAAGTCTTTTTCTTCTAGGCTCATAGGTTTTCAAAAATAGTTAGGCTACACAAAAGCCACTAAAAAGGCAAATCGTCTGGCTCATTGTCTTTAAGGTCAGATGCTGGTTCGAAAGCTTCCATTGGCGGCACTGGAGGTGCTGCTGCTGGGGCTTGATTTTGTTGTAAACTATCGATGCGCCATCCTTGAATAGAATTGAAATGTTTGGTCTCTCCTTGTGGACTTACCCACTCACGACCACGTAAGTTGATACCAACTTTTACCTGTTGACCAACTTGAAAATTATTCAATAGTTCTGTTTTATCTTGTACAAAATCTACCGATAAATGTTGTGGGTACTGCTCTTCGGTGGTTACCACCAATTCACGTTTTCTAAACCCATTTGACCCTACTTCTTGTGTTTCGCCAATTAACTTGATTTTTCCTTGTATTTCCATTTTTACTGTACTTTTATTTTTATTTTAATAACACACACCAAGCATTTTGAACTTGCCCTTTTTGCAAATATTCTTTTGCTTTTAAATGTGTTTTTTCAGTTGTATTTAATTCGTTTTTTAAATTTTGATGCATTGAATGGCGCCAAAAATCGTTGATTTTTTGAACATCTGGAAGTGCTTCTACATTACCTAAAACCCCTAAGTCGTTGCCTGTCAAAATACTGCTTTGCCGCACCTTTTGCGGTAGTGCATCAACACCAATTCCAAGCGTTTTTAGCGGTTTTGGAATTTCCAAAAACCCATCTTTGGCTCGAATATAATAACTTCCACCTCCACGTGCAACCAAATCTAATTTTTCTTGATCAATAGTACCATCGGTATTTAAAACGGTCTCGGACACATGCAGCTTGAGAACTTCACAAATGACTAGGTTTCCAGCGCCATTTTCTGTGCCTAAAGACTTGATTTCGTTTACTTTACACTCCATTTGTATGGGAGATTCAGCCACTCGAAATGGGCGTACTACATCCGATTTTAGCATGGTCAGGCCTGCTTTTTCAAACTCATTAATGTCTTTGGCATATTCTGTACTACTCAACGACATTTGCTGAATCATATTATAATGCACAACATTAATAACAACTTCCCTAACCTCCTGAACATTGTGAAGGGTATGTTTTGTTGTATTGTCTCGAACACGGCGTGCTGGAGAAAAAATTAGTATAGGTGGATTGGTGCTAAAAATATTGAAAAAACTAAATGGGGATAAATTAGGATGTCCTTTGGCATCTATAGTACTGGCAAACGCAATTGGACGCGGCGCCACTGCACTGGAAAGTAGGGCTTGCATTTGCTGAATTGTACAATCTTTTGGTTCAAATGAGGTCATAGGCATAAATATATGACAAAATTAACAAATATGTTGTGAGTTGAATTAAGTTGATGAAAATTAAAAGTAATAATATCAACAGAATTACATTATATTTAATGTTGAATAATTACAACCAATGAAACATCCATAATTCATTCTTAATCAAATTATAGAATGACAATATAGAGGTTTCAAATGATCATAAAAAAATAGAAACTATCATCAGATGAAATTAAGTTCAAATCGATCGGTGCTCAACTGGGTTTTAATCCTAGTGTCTTTTTTTATTGTTTCATTAATATTATGGAATACCTATCGTTTTTTTCAAAAATTTAAAGACGAAGAACGCGTAAAAATGGAAAATTTTTCCGAGGCTCAAATCGAACTTACAAAAACTCAAGACATCAATGGCAACATTAGTGATTTACCTCTAAAAATCATTCAAAGTAATACGACCACTCCAATGATTATTATTGATTCTAAAGGAGATTTTCAAACCAAAAATATAGATTTAAAAGGAAAAAACAGTGAAGAGTACCTTAAGCAATTGAGTCAAAAATTCGCCAAAGAAAATCCACCACTTCAAGTTGTTTACGATGGCGAGGTGCTATCAACTCTGTATTATGGTAATTCTATTTTGTTGAATAAACTCAAATATTATCCCTTGGCATTGGTTCTTATTATATTGCTTTTTGTAGGACTCATTTATTTTTTCTATCGAAGCTCAAGAACGGCATCACAAAATAAACTTTGGACAGCTATGGCCAAAGAAACTGCGCATCAAATTGGAACTCCCCTGTCGTCGCTAATTGGCTGGACGGAATTACTCAAGAATGAAAACGTCAATCCAACTTATGTTGATGAAATTAACAATGACATTCAGCGATTGGAAACCATTACAGAACGCTTCAGTAAAATTGGATCTGTCCCTCAACTTTCTGCTGTTGACATTGTAAGCGCAACAAAAACATCTATTCAATATTTGCAATCACGTAGTAGTCAATTGGTGCGTTTTGATATCAAATTACCAGCAACTCCTATTATGGTAAACCTTAATGCGGAGCTTTACAATTGGACGATTGAAAATTTGGTGAAAAATGGTATTGACGCCATGAAAGGCAAAGGACAAATAAATCTTGAACTTTACACCAATATTCAAGATGTAATTATTGAAATTTCAGATCACGGATCTGGTATTGCAAAAAAAGATTTTAAAGCCATTTTTGAAACTGGATACACAACCAAAAAACGAGGTTGGGGATTGGGGTTATCGCTAGCCAAACGGATTGTTGAACAATATCACAATGGAAAAATTAAGGTATTGTCATCAGAAATTGATAAAGGAAGTACGCTGCAGATTGCTCTGAAAAAAATTACAAACAACTCGCAATAGCACTGGATGTAGCTTCAAAATCTTCTGGTGAAAGGGTTTCTTTTTTGATAAATTGTGCGTCTTCCATAGCATTCAATGGAATTAAATGTACATGAGCATGAGGAACTTCCAGACCCACAACCGTCATCCCAACACGTTTACAAGGTACTGCTTTTTCGATGGCGAGTGCCACAGTTCTTGAGAATTTCATCAACTCGTTAAATGTATGTTCATCCAAATCAAACAATTTATCCACTTCTTTTTTGGGGATACAAAGTGTATGCCCTTTGGCATTGGGATTGATATCCAAAAACGCCAAAAAATCATTGGTTTCTGCGACTTTGTAACAAGGAATTTCGCCAGAAACTATTTTTGAAAATATTGAAGCCATAAATGGAATTTTATCGCGTAATTTCTAAGATTTCAAATTTTATGACGCCATTTGGGACTTGAATTTCTGCAATATCTCCAACGCTTTTTCCTAACAATCCTTTGCCAATGGGTGAGTTTACAGAAATTTTACCTGCAGCCAAATCGGCTTCGCCATCGGCCACCAAAAGATAAGTGAGTTCCATGCCGTTGGCTTGGTTTTTTATTTTGACGTTGGATAGTACCAATGCTTTGGAAGTATCCAATTGCGATTCGTCTATGAGGCGGGCTCCGGCAAGAGTGTCTTCAAGCTTGGAAATACGCATTTCGAGCATGCCTTGTGCTTCTTTGGCAGCATCGTATTCAGCGTTTTCACTCAAATCGCCTTTGTCACGTGCTTCGGCAATCGCTTTGGATGCTTTTACACGCTCTATGTCCTTGAGCTGCTGTAGCTCGTCGCGGAGTTTTTTAAGTCCTTCTGCGGTATAATATGATACGTTACTCATTTGAGATTATATTTTTATTAATTTAGATTTAGGTTATCTATATTAGACATGTACTAAAATAGAAAAAATCCCGTTTTCACGAGATTAGATTACAAATATACAAAATATTTAACTTCTACTGATTTTTATTGTAATTTGGCTTGTCCATAAAAAACGTCTAAACTAATGCCAAAAAATATTCCTTTTTTTAAACCTTTAAAATTCAACTACTTAGGTTGTATGCTGGTTTGTTTTTTTCTTTGGAATTGCTCTGAAAAGGACACTTACGATGAAAATTGTAACTTTCTTTTAAACGTTGGTGTAAATATCAACTTGAACCTCAACCTGTCACAATACAACCAACTGACGTTTCCGAGCAATCCCGTATATGTTCCAAACGAGGGCAATGGTGGGCTTATTGTAAATAATACAGGAACAGGCTATGTCGCCTTTGATGCTGCCGATCCCAATCATACTTTTAGCAATTGTTCTGTACTGAATATTATGGGTATAGAAGGCGTTTGTGGCTGTGATGAAACTCATAAATACAGTTTATTTACAGGGCAACCACTTCAAAATCCTAGTTTACAGTGTTCTCTAAAACCCTACCGCGTAGAGCGTAATGGGAATGTGTTGTATATTTCAAATTAAAAAACCCCACACCAAATAGTGCAGGGTTTTTTAGTATTTCTTTTATTTTTATTATTAAAATGTCAAGGTCATACCCAAAAGAAAGTGACGTGTTGCTTGAGGATAGTATCCCTGTATTTCGGAAGCTGTAGGACCGCTCCAAGTGTCCAAATATGTGTACCCACGATCAACATATTCCAAATCAAAAAGATTGTTTACCATGCCTGTAAATACGATGGATGTAAATACTGTTTTCACAGGAAGTGTATAACTAAAATTTAAATCCGCTACAAAGTAATTATCCAATTTTGAGGTTTCTGTATCGGTATTACTCATGTATTGTTCGCCAACATATTTTCCTATTAGTGCGGTTCTAAATTTGGTGTTTGGTGTATATTCTAAAGCGTGTGTTGAAATCATATTTGGAGAAAAAGCAATATTAGTATCGCCTAAATTTTGCAACCCACCATCCCGATTGATAGTTAAGTTTTGAATTTTGTTTTTACTAACCGCCAAGTTAGAGCTTAAAGTAAACTGCTCCGAAAGGGCAATACTCGCATCCAATTCCAATCCCAGTCGGTAGCTTTTATCAACATTTTCACGCAAGTATTCGCCCACGTTATCAATGGCTCCCGTAAGCACCAATTGGTTATTGTATTGCATGTAATACAGATTGGCATTGAGTGTTAGTCCATTAGATTGGTGACGCCAGCCTAACTCAAAATCATTTAAAGTTTCGTGCTTAACATCTTCTGCATTGCTTTCAAAATCGTTACGATTAGGTTCTTTGTTGGCACGCGCATATGAAGCATATACACTATTGCTATCATTTACAGTGTAGGTGAAACCTAATTTAGGATTGAAAAAATTAAAGTCTTCATCGACATTTATAGGTGCTCTTACGGATGTGAGCCCTGTCGTTGTATAATTCACAAATCGAGCTTGAAGATCTAAAAAGGCCTGTACGTTTTTAGACATTCTTAACGTTGCTTTTGAAAATACACTAAAATCAGATTTATCTGAAATACTCAAATAATAGCGATCTCTAATGCTTGTTCCATTGGCCAAATCGGTTCCCCAAATAACTTCACCATAGTGGTCATTGGTATAATCACTGTAAGAAATCCCAGAAATAATTTCAAATCCATTCTTTTGATAAGTCGCGTTTGCATTGAGTACATAAAAATGATTGTCTAACCATCGGCGCACGATCACATCACTACCATCATTGATAAGGTTATTGTAATCTGCAGCGGTACGGTCGTCTTTAAACTGTTCAAAATATCCTTTACCTCTTGTATAATTAAGACCGATATTTGTTGCCCAATTAGAATTTAGCGTTTCATTCCAATGCAATTGATAATGGTCTTGCCAATAATTATCCGTTTCATTATCGTAGGTGTATGGGTTTTGAGTGCGATCTTCCTCTAGTTGATCTTTGCTCAATCCGTACCAAGCTTGATAGGTTTTCTCTTTACCACCAAAAGTAATCGCTTTTATCAACGTATTATCATCTACATAATTTCCTTGTAAATAATATGATTTTAAATCTGTAAAAGCACGATCTACATAACCATCAGAATAGATTTTAGACAAACGCCCTGCAAATTCAAAATGCTCGTTGATGAGTCCAGTAGTAAATTTGATACTATGTTTTTTTGTCCCAAAAGAACCAAACGAATTGGCAATCTCACCACCGGCTTCTTTGGAAATTGCATCAGTCAAAATATTTAGACTTGCACCAAAAGCGGCCGAACCATTTGTAGATGTCCCAACACCACGTTGCAGTTGTAAACTTTCTACAGACGACGCAAAATCTCCTAGATTGACCCAAAATGTGCCCTGACTTTCGGCGTCGTTGTATGGAATCCCATTGATGGTAACATTAACACGAGTAGCATCACTACCTCGAACTCGAAGATAGGTATAGCCAATTCCTGCACCAGCATCTGAAGAAGACACAACTGAGGGTAGATAATTCAAAAGCACAGGGATATCTTGCCCCAAATTTCGCTTTTGAATCTCTTTTTTGGAGATGTTTGAGTGTGTAATTGGCGCATCGGGCTTGACGCGAACCGAATTCACAAAAACTTCCCCCAATTTTTCAACTTTTGTTGAGTCTTGTGGTTGATTGTCTTGTGCTAAAAGTGGAGCATATGCCACCACAATAAGCATCAAATAAAGAATGTAATTTTTCATACGATTGTTTATAATAATCGAATAAAAAGAGGTGATTATTCTTTGTTTTAAATTGATTTTATAAAAACTGAAACCTAATGTTTCAGCAATTTCCCTAAACAGCATTACCTGTTCTAGGTTCTATGGGTATGATCTCAGCCTTGCGGCACCCCTTTATTGAGAACGCTGCAAAATTACGCTAGAAAAATAAATTTACACCAATAAATTTTTATTTTTTTTAAAGCTCTAATTGATGTGGCTCTTTAAGCAAGTCATCCACCTTTTTTACTGGGTTGAAAGTGATCAGTGGAACTTCAACAAAAACAGTATTCCAATGTGCCATCCCGCCATTCCATAGTCCTGGACGTTCAAGAGTTTTGAGCTTTTTGCCATATTTGTTTTTAATCGCTACAAAATGGGTCTTAGCGTCTATAAATTGTTCTAAATCATACTTTTGCCCTTTGTAATCTTTGACACCACAAACAATATCTACAGGATTAAAATGTGTAGCAGATTTTAAAATCTTGTGTTGACTTTCAGATTTTGTATTGATTTGATTCATTTCTACAATTTGCAAACTCAACTCACCATTTTCATGCTTCACCCAAAAAGGACCACCACCGGGCTCTCCTTCATTTTTGACCATACCACAAACACGTATCGGTCGGTGGATTCGCGTTTTGAGATATTCTATTTTATAATGATTTGCATATTTTTCAAACTCTGTTGAAATATGTACATTGAGTTGATCCGAAAGAAAATTTGCGATGTCATTTATTTTTTCTTCTGAGATTTCTGATTGATCAAGAGCATGAGCATACTCAAAAATTTGCAATTGAATTTTTAGCAAATAGCCTCCCAAAATTGTTTTGTGATACACCATTTTATCCATACAATGTTGCATCATGACATTATCGATATTTTTTATAAAAATTAGGTCAGCATCAATCGAATTCAAATTGTGAATTAGTGCCCCATGACCTGATGGACGAAACAACAATTTACCATCAACCCTAAAAGGGATATCATCTACTGTTGTTGCAATAGTGTCTGTTTTTGGGTCTTGAAAAGAATAAGAAACATCAAAAGATGTGTTGGTTTTAGATTCAACGATTTTTTTGATGGATTTATAATGCTCATCAAAGCGTTTATGATGTTGATTTGAAATTGTAAAATGCAATGTTGCATTGCCGTTTACAGCAGCATACTGACTCGCCTCTACAAGATGTTCTTCAAAGGCCGTCGTGATGTGGGTTTTGTAATTGTGATAAGGCAATAATCCTTTGGGGTATTCCCCAAAATTAAAATGTTCTTTTGACAATAAAAGTTCCACAAACAACAGGCGTCTTTTGTCCAAAGACATCGATTTATAATCAGGATATTGTTTTTTTAGTTCTTCAAAAATCTCATCGTGGAAGGGCAACTTTTCTACAGTAAGAAAAAACAAAAAAAGGTCCACACTTTTTGTTCTATTAACGTAAGCGTTAATGGATTCTTTTTGTATGTCATAACGCTCCAAAAAAGAATACAGACTTTTGAACATTCGAGAAGCAGCACCAGACGCAGGAACAAATTTGACAATCGCTTTTTTTTGCTTTTGGGTTTCGAAAAATGTTGAGAACTGCTTGGACTTCACTTCCGAAAATCGCACAATACCATCTCCAATAGTCGCAGGAGCATGTAAATTGATTTTAGGTTTTTTGGATGTAAAATGTGATAACTGATGTTCTATCATTTTTACATCCAACCCTTTTTGTTGAATTTGCTGTATGTCTGCTTTAGTAAATTTCAATGCTGAGTTTCAATGAGGTTGTCAATATGCGTTATTGCTGATAATAATCGTTCTTCGTGTGCTCCAAAAAGCTTAATGTATGGCAATTTTTGTATTCTAAGTGCTGTTTCGAAGTGGTGATACATCAACTCGCGTTCATGTGGTTTATCACGCAAATCATCTTTTACCCAAGGAACGTCAATTCCGCATAAAAAGTATAAATCGTAATGATTTTTTTTGGAATATAATTCAATTTTGGAATCGCAAAACCCATCAAAATAAACTTCAGAATACACTTTTGATTGTAATAAATTGGTATCACAAATGAGTACTTTGTTGGCCTTTTGTGCCAATTCGTTTTCCAATTTCATTTGCCCTTTTGCAATAGGAATCAAATCGTTTTTAGTACATATTTCTTGTTCTCGATCCCATTTATCTTGTAGAAATTCTCGTGCATATTCAGGTACAAAGACTGTTTTGTAATATGCGGCCAAAGCTCTAGAAAGTGTTGTTTTTCCAGTGGATTCTGGGCCAAAAAGAACCACCTTTAGGCAGCTGGCTGTCGTTTGTTCAAATGTTTTTTCCATTCTTGATAACCTAAAATTGCTAAAATCAAAAATACGATAAATTGAATTCCAGAAAATCCAAGTCCTTTTATAAAGTACAAAGGTATCGAGATTATATTTCCTACAATCCAAAATAACCAATGTTCTATTTTTTTATTGGCCATGAGCCACATCGCAGCAAAGAAAATTCCTGTAGTAAACGTATCAAAATAATCTGTAATTTGATGAAATCTATCAAAATAAATATAAACTAGAACAACAAAAGCTGCAGTAGTGCTAAATATGAGTATCGCTTTGCTTATGTCTTTTGCATTAGAATTGGAGATTTCAATTTTATCGCCATCTATTTGTTTTCGCCACATATACCATCCATACAAACTCATTATTGTATAATATATATTAATAATTGCATCGCCATAAAGCACAAAGTGATAACATATATAAACGTATAGTATAGTGCTTACAATGCCCGTAGGAAAAACTAAGATATGCTCATTTTTGGCAAACCACACACTCAATATGCCCAAAATGACAGCCAAAAGTTCTAAGCAAATATTTAGCATGCTTGCAGTGGCATAAGGCGCAGTAAAAAATTCAACAATTTCATTCATCGCAAAGGAGTTGTTATGGCGCAACCAAAGCCATCAAATTCTAAAAATAAGGCTTCGAACCGTTGGCGTTTTTTGCCGTCTAAAATCCAGGCTACTGTGGTGGTGTTTTCTTCCCCGAAAGGAGTCACTAAAAAATATTTTTTGAAAGACATACCAGGTGTTGCATAAAGTTTATATAGCGCTTCCTTGATGCACCAAATCCAAGTTAATTTTTGAATATAATGAGCGTTGTTTTTTCTTAAAAAACAATCTTCAAAACCAATAAACTTTGATGCGATTTTAGTTATTTTTTCTCTTTGTTTCTCGATGTCAATGCCAACAGGACTGGAGCTCACTACAACGGCCGAAAACGTGTATGAATGTGTAATGGAAATATAGCGGCCATCTGTTAGATGTGGTTTCCCATTCTTATCATAAAAAAGATCAAAATCTGAGTATCCAAAGGCTTTCAACAACAAACGTACGCTTAAAAACCCTCTTTGATGAAGTTCACTTTTCATCGCCTTCACCCTATCGAAGCTTTCCTTTTTGAGGGTAATATGTTGCATTAATTCCTCATAAGATTCTGTAATGCTCCATATTTTAACATTAGTTTGTGAATTTATAGATATGGATTTATAAACTGGCATATGAGATTTAAAAAGTTAATACCTATCTTTGCAAAAGAATTAAAACCTGAAACGAAAGTACACTATTTTGGTCATTTATAACAAAGTAGTCTTCAATTAAAATTTGAACATATGAGCGTCAAAACCATCCCTTATGTCCCCTTCAAAGTAAAAGACATGTCTCTTGCAGACTGGGGAAGAAAAGAAATTGAATTGGCTGAGGCAGAAATGCCAGGTCTTATGAGTCTTAGAGAAGAATACAAAGACAGTCAGCCACTAAAAGGGGCTCGTATTGCTGGATGCCTTCACATGACCATTCAAACCGCAGTACTCATTGAAACCCTTGTGGCCCTTGGTGCAGAGGTAACGTGGAGTTCTTGTAATATTTTTTCTACGCAAGATCAAGCCGCCGCCGCCATTGCAGCAGCGGGAATTCCTGTTTATGCTTGGAAAGGTATGAACGAAGAAGAGTTTGACTGGTGTATAGAACAAACTTTATTTTTTGGTGAAGATCGCAAACCTCTTAACATGATTTTGGATGATGGTGGCGATTTGACCAATCTTGTTTTTGATCATTACCCAGAACTTACTCCTGGGATTAATGGATTGAGTGAAGAAACTACAACAGGTGTACACCGTTTGTATGAACGCATGAAAAATGGCACTTTGGCCATGCCTGCCATCAACGTAAATGATTCCGTAACAAAAAGCAAGTTTGACAATAAATATGGTTGTAAAGAAAGTGCTGTAGATGCCGTTCGCAGAGCAACGGATACAATGCTGGCTGGAAAACGCGTTGTCGTTTGTGGATATGGTGATGTTGGAAAAGGAACTGCGGCTTCGTTTAGAGGAGCAGGCAGTATCGTAACCATTACAGAAATAGATCCTATTTGTGCGCTTCAAGCCGCAATGGACGGATTTGAGGTCAAAAAACTAGAGACTGTTCTTCCTGTCTCAGACATTGTGGTTACGGCTACAGGAAACAAAGACATTGTACAAAGGCAGCACTTCCAAGCGATGAAAGACAAGACTATTGTGTGTAACATTGGACACTTTGACAATGAAATTGATATGGCATGGCTTAACGAAAATTATGGCCATACCAAAAACGAAATCAAAGCACAGGTCGATAAATATACCGTAGATGGCAACGACATTATCATTTTGGCCGAAGGCCGATTGGTAAATTTAGGGTGTGCTACTGGACACCCTAGTTTTGTAATGAGTAATTCGTTTACCAATCAAGTGTTGGCGCAAATAGAATTGTGGAATAACAAAGACGCCTATGAAAATAAAGTCTATATGTTACCAAAACATTTAGATGAAAAAGTAGCAAAACTTCACCTTGAAAAAATTGGCGTAGAGCTTACAGAGCTTCGAAAAGAACAAGCAAGCTATATTGGTGTAAAACAACATGGACCATTTAAACCAGAATATTATCGCTATTAATTGATTCTTCAATAAATAAACACAAAAAGTCTTAGAAAAATCTAAGACTTTTTTTTTTATGTCAGCCCTTATAAATTGGATAATTTTGGTAATATTGATGCCATTATAATTATAAACCCAAACTATTATGAAAAAAACAAACCTATTATGTCTTGCCGTTGTATTTATTTCTTTAAACCTGTTGTTTTCCTGCACAAAAGATGACAACCCTGTGGTAGCTCATCCCTTCGCTGAAATCAAAGGCGATGCTACATTTCATGGCAATTTCAAAAGTGATATCGTAGTTGTCAATACCCAAGGTGGGCCGGAAACAAAATTGGACGATGAATCATTAAAAGAAACTATAGAGGCCACAAAAACCTCTAGTGCTTTGTATGTAAATGTGCATCAGACGCAAACTTCAGAACCTCATTTGTTTACAAAAACGGACATTACTTTTAGCAATGCCAAAAAATATGACGAACGTTCGGTTGCACGGCTAAAAAAAGTGATTGATTATTTTAAAATGAAAAAGAAAAAAGTCTATGTCCTTGGTATTTCTTTTGGTGCGTTTATGACACAAGAACTTATTGCCGACTATGGTATTGAAAGCGCCGACGGTTATCTTATTATAGCAGGCCGGTTGGATATAGACGAAGACACCTGGAAGCCCTTTAGCGAAGGTAAAAGAACTACATACGTGTACGATCAAAACGGAGGTTATACCATCAATCTTTTTAAAGGTAAGCTGTCTGTAGAAGAAAAAAATATGGCTCGATTGGCTGCTGGACTAGGTTTCAATCGCTATACAGAACGTTTAAAAGACGAAAAAGATTTGTCGAAAATTAGATATATATATGGCACTCATGATGAACAAGTAGGACCACTTTCAAAAGAAGAAATTAAATTTTTAGAGGACAGAAATGTAGGGATAGGCAAAAATCAAGGCGCTAATCATCAAAATGCAATTCAGGCTGGATTAACTATATTGAAAAGTGCTTTTAGGATTTAATAAATTTCTAAAATATTAATAAAAAAAGCCGCACAATGTGCGGCTTTAAATTTTACTTTTTTTTTAATTAAGCTTCAAAAGGAACAACTGAAACATACGATTTGTTGTTCTTTTTCTTTTCAAACTTTACAAGGCCATCCACTTTGGCGTGAAGGGTATGATCTTTACCAGCATACACATTTTCACCTGGATTGTGTGCAGTACCGCGTTGTCTTACAATGATATTTCCTGCCACAGCAGCTTGTCCACCAAAAATTTTGACGCCAAGGCGTTTCGATTCTGATTCTCTACCGTTTTTCGAACTTCCGACTCCTTTTTTATGTGCCATTTTATGTCGATTTTAAATGTTATGTTTTAGCTAAGGGCTGCAATTAAATCCGCTTTTTTCATGGCAGAAATTCCAGTAATTCCTTTAGCTTTCGCTAATTCTTTTAGTTGAGCAACTGTCATTTTGCTAAGGTCTTCCGTTGGTGCTTCTGCTTTTGGAGCACTTGCCTTTGGAGTGGCTTTAGCTTTTGCAGCTGGTTTTGCCGCTGCTTTCGCTGGAGCAGCTTTTTTTGCTCCTGAAGTTACGATAGTGTCAATTTGGATTTCTGTTAAAGATTGACGGTGGCCATTCTTAACTCTGTATCCTTTACGTCTTTTCTTTTTAAAGACAATCACTTTATCACCTTTGAGGTGCTTCAAGACTTTTGCTCCAACTTGAGCGCCGTCTATAGCTGGGGCGCCTACTGTGACTTTGTCTCCGTCAGACAAAAGAAGAACATTGTCAAAAGCGACTTTCTTTCCTTCTTCTGTTTGTAAACGATGAACAAAGACTTTTTGGTCTTTTTCAACTTTAAATTGTTGCCCTGCTATCTCTACAATTGCGTACATAGCGTTACGTTTTTATTAATTTAATTTATCAATACCTCGGGATTTTCTCCAAAGGCGGGTGCAAATATAATTCTAATAAATTAATATCCAAACTATTTACAGGTATAGTTTTGCTAATTTTATAGCGTATAATTATAAAAAACACTATTTTTGAGTTCTGACTGTAACATTTACTAAATTTTTCAGTCTATTAGTAGATATACTTAACACTAAAAAAATAATCTAATGAAAATTTATTTATGCGCTTTGACTGCTGTGTTATTGATGGCAACTCCTTTGTCTGCACAGGAAGTTAAATTTGAGGAATACGATTTAGATAACGGCATGCACGTTATCCTACATCAAGACAATACCGCACCTGTTGTAACAACCTCTGTCATGTACCATGTAGGGGCAAAAGACGAAAACCCAGAACGTACTGGATTTGCTCACTTTTTTGAGCATTTGCTTTTTGAGGGTACAGTCAACATTCCAAAAGGAGAATGGTTTACAATAGTAAGTTCGAACGGTGGAAGCAATAATGCCAACACAACTGATGACCGAACTTACTATTATGAAGTATTTCCATCTAACAATGTAGAGCTTGGTCTTTGGATGGAATCTGAGCGGCTGCTGCACCCTGTTATCAACCAGGATGGTGTAGATACTCAAAATGAAGTAGTAAAAGAAGAGAAGCGTCTAAGAGTAGATAATAGTCCTTATGGCAAGTTTTTGGAGAATGTAAAACTTCATATGTTTAAAAAACATCCTTACAAAGGAACAACTATTGGAAAAATGGAGCATTTAGATGCTGCAACTTTAGAGGAATTTCAAGCCTTTAATAAAAAATACTATGTACCAAACAATGCCACACTAGTGGTTGCTGGAGATATTGATGTCGCTGCGGTCAAAAAAATGATTGAAGATTATTTTGGCCCTATTCCAAGAGGCGAAGATATAGTCCGAAATTTCCCAAAAGAAGATCCTATAACAGAACCTATTAGTGCCAAAGCTTATGATGCGAATATTCAAATTCCAGCCATTATGGCGGCCTACAGAACACCTTCTTTTAAGGACAGAGAATCTTATGTTTTAGATATGATTTCCACCTATTTGAGCGATGGTAAAACATCAAAACTTTATAAAAAACTAGTTGATGACAAGAAAATGGCACTTCAAGCGGGCGCTATAAACTTAAGTCAAGAAGACTATGGCGTGTATATTTTATTTGGGTTGCCATTGGGCGATATTTCTCTGGATACTCTTGTTGAAGAAATGGACGTAGAAATTGAAAAATTAAAGTCAGATTTGATTTCTGAGAGAGACTATCAAAAAATTCAAAACAAATTTGAAAATGATTTTGTAAGCTCAAATTCTAGCATTGAAGGCATTGCAAACTCATTGGCGCGCTTCCACATGCTGTACGGAGACACCAATTTGATTAATAATCAAATTGATATTTATAGATCCATTACTAGAGAAGAAATACAAGCAGTTGCTAAAAAATATTTAAATGCCGATCAGCGTTTATTATTAGAATATTTACCAGAACCTGCGATAGAATAATTTTTTAAAAAAGACATATACATGAAAACTAAATTATACACACTACTGGCGTTCTTGTTTGTTACTGTAAGCATTACTGCACAAATAGACCGTAGTCAACAACCAGAACCAGGTCCTGCACCAAAAATTTCTTTGGATAAACCTGCAGAATATGAACTCAAAAATGGATTGAAAGTTCTTATTGTAGAAAATCACAAACTCCCAAGAGTATCCTACAATTTAAGCATCGATCGTAAACCAATCATTGAAGGAAATAAAGCAGGTGTTACATCTTTGCTTGGATCCATGCTTGGTAATGGAACTACAGCTATCCCTAAAGACGATTTCAATGAAGAAGTTGATTTCTTAGGAGCACGTTTAAACTTTGGTTTTGACGGAGGATTTGCAAGTTCTTTAACAAAATATAGCACACGAATTCTTGAACTTTTGGCAGATGCTGCTATGAATCCTTTACTTACTGAAGAAGAATTCGAAAAAGAAAAAGAAAAACTATTAGAAGGTTTAAAGACCGAAGCAAAAAGTGTTGATGCTGTTGCGGGGCGTGTTGGAAGAGCACTTTCATATGGTGTAGAACACCCTTATGGAGAGTTCGTTACAGAGGAAACTGTAAACAATGTAACTTTTGAGGACATAAAATCTTATTACAACCAGTATTTCAAACCCAACGAAACGTATTTGGTTGTTATTGGAGATGTAGATACAAAAGCAACATACAAACTCATCAAAAAATACTTTGGAAAATGGAAAAAAGGAGCGGTAGATAACTCCGTTGTTCCTGAAGCCAATGCCAATGTTGATGCTTTAGAAATCAACTTTGTAGACATGCCAAATGCTGTGCAATCTAACATTTCAATTACAAGCAATGTCAAGCTCAAAATGAGTGATCCAGATTATCACGCTGTTTTGATTGCCAACAAAATATTGGGTGGTGGTTTTAATAGTTACCTAAACATGAATTTGAGAGAAGCAAATGGCTGGACTTATGGCGCGCGATCGTCTGTGGGTACAGACAAATACATTTCAAAATTTTCTGCTGGCGCGGCAGTAAGAAATGCAGTAACCGATAGTGCTATTGTTGAAACAATCAAAGAAATCAAACGCTTTCAAACAGAACCAGTAGAAGCTTCTGCTTTGGCCAATGCAAAAGCCAAATATGTTGGTGATTTTGTACTTGCACTAGAGCGCCCAAGCACAATTGCCCAGTATGCAATTAGCACAAAAATTAATGCCCTCCCCGAAGATTTCTATGCGACGTATTTAGAAAAAATAAATGCGGTCACTATTGAAGACGTTCAGCGTGTTGCCAACAAATATTTTACGGCAGATAATGCCCGTTTTATTGTTGTAGGGAAAGGAAGTGAAGTTGTTGCAAACCTTGAAAAATTGAATATTCCAATCAACTACTTTGACAAGTATGCCAATGCTGTAGAAAAACCAGAATTTTCTAAACCAATTCCTGCTGGAGTTACGGCTCTTTCTGTCATGAACAGCTATGTAGAAGCCGTTGGTGGGAAAGACGCTTTAAGCGCTGTTGAAACCATGCTTTTCAATGCGAATGTGACTATAGAGGGCGCACCATTTAAGCCAACTTCGGTTATGAAATTTATGGCCCCCAACAAGATGTCCATGGAAATGAGTATTGCTGGAATGGGTACAATTTTCAAGCAAAAATTTGATGGAACTACTGGCTATCAAGAACAACAAGGAATGAAACAGCCAATGAGTGACGAAGACAACAAAGAGCAAGCCAGTCAAAAAGGTTTATTTCCAGAAATGCATTACACTGCAGAAGATATTGAGTTGGTGAGTTTAAGCGACATGGATGGCAAAGATGTTTATAAAATCAAAGTTAAAGGCGATAAAGATTCGTTCCGCTATTATGATGCATCATCTGGATTACTTCTTAGAGAAGAATCTACCGAAGAAGCACAAGGACAAACTATTACTTCACTAAAAGATCTTTCAGATTATAGAGAAGTGAATGGTGTTTTGATTCCTTTTGGACAGAAAATTACGGCGGGTCCACAGGTTATTGATATGAGTTTAACTGAAGCTTTAGTAAACTCTGGAGTTACCGAAGAAGATTTTAAATAAATCTTACCAAAATAATTAAAAAAAGACCGCCATGTGCGGTCTTTTTTTAATTCTATTTTTTATTAGCCAAATAAATCCCACTTAATATCACAACAGCAGCGCACCCCTGAAGCCATCCAAAAACCTCACCATCTATCAATCCCCAAAAAAGGGCTACAACAGGCATCAAATACGTTACAGAAGAAGCAAACACGGGAGTAGAGATTTGAATAAGATGATTAAATAACACTTTTGCCATAGCCGTTCCAAATAAAGATAAAACAACGACACATCCAATTGCAGGCCAAAACGAGACAGCAGTTGTTGCAGAGCGATGTAATCCACCAGAATAAAAGAGAACAAGCAGTGCTGGAATGAAAATAACTACAAAATTGGCTGTAGCTATTGCAATAGGACGTACCCCTTTTAAATGTTTTTTGATAATATTTACATTAGTTGCATACATCAGTGTTGCAAGAATAATTAGACCTGAATACCAGTAGTTTTGACTAGGGTTGAGCTCTGCTCCCTCCATAATTAAAAAAACAGCCCCAATTAAACCCACAATAACGCCTATGATTTGTGCTCGAGATGATTTAATTCTAAAAATAATCAGCCCAATAATAAAGGTATTTATTGGCACTAAAGAATTTAAAATCGAGGCAAAAGCACTATCAACTTCTGTTTCTGCGTAGGCAAACAAAAAGGAAGGAAAAAAAGTTCCAAGACCGCCAGAAACAGCCAACCATTTCCATTGCGTTTTTGATAATTTTCCAATGGACTTGTACCCTGCCATAAAAATAAACAGCGCCGAAATTACAATCCGAAAACTACCGAGCTGCATAGGCGTTAGCCCGATTAGTCCTTTTTTTATAAGTATAAAGGAGCTTCCCCAGATGAGGGATAAAAGAACTAAGAGACTCCATTTTTTTAGATTTTTGTTGGGCATCATTTTTTTTTGAGAGCGCAAATTAGATGAATTTATTCCGATATGAGTTAAAAAAATTATAACTTTGTATAGACCTAAAACTCATCATCATGAAATACACAAAATTATTCCTAGTTGCAACACTTATTTTTTCTGTGGCTACAAGCTGTAAAAACACCTCAAAAGCAGAAGTAAAAACAGTAGAAAACGGAACTACAGAAATCATTGAAACTAGTGGAACCGCCGTTGGTAATTTTGAAAATATTGAAAATTATGCGGCTGCCGAATTTACAATCAAAGGGATGACATGCGCTATGGGCTGCGCAAAAACCATCGAAAAAAAATTAGCAAAAATGGACGGGGTATTGTCGGCCAAAGTAGATTTTGAAAATGAACTTGCAAGTGTTGAATTTGATGCCGAAAAAGTTGATAAAAATGCACTTCAAAAAACAGTAACTGCTGTTAGCGATGCTTACACAGTGCAGGATATGAAAATTTCCGACCGCCCTTTCCCGGCAAAGTAAAATCTAAAATCAAGCATTCATAAACGTCTCAATTTCGTCAATTTCAATTGGAATATTTTTCATCAAATTGAGTGGGGCTCCATGCGATTGAATGACAACATCGTCTTCCAAACGGATACCCATTTTTTCTTCTGGAATATAAATTCCTGGCTCTACAGTAAACACCATGCTTTCTTGCATTGGAGATTTGAGCGCACCAAAATCGTGTGTATCCAGCCCCATATGATGTGATGTGCCATGCATGAAATATTTTTTATAGGCCGGCCATTTTGGATCTTCATTTTGTACATCGGCTTTATCGATCAGCCCCAAACCTAACAATTCGGAGGTCATCAGTTTTCCAACTTCCACATGATAGTCCTTCCAGATAGTTCCCGGCAATAACATTTTTGTGGCTTCGTTCTTAACGTTCAAAACGGCTTGATATACTGCTTTTTGACGGTCTGTAAAACGACCACTTACAGGGATAGTTCGCGTCATATCGCTAGAATAATTGGCGTATTCTGCACCAACATCCATTAGCAACATGTCGCCTGCCTTACACTTTTGATTGTTTTCTATGTAATGCAAAACACAGGCATTGTATCCAGACCCAATTATGGGCGTATAGGCAAAACCTTTGGAGCGATTTTTAAGAAATTCATGAGCATATTCAGCTTCAATTTCATATTCCATAACGCCTGGTTTCACAAAGCCTAAAACGCGTTTGAATCCTTTTTCAGTAATCTCACAAGCCGTTTGAATCAATGCAATTTCCTCTGGCTCTTTGATGCCACGAAGAGCTTCCATGATAGGAAAGTTAGGTTCAATTTTATGATTTGAGAATTTTTCTTTTACTGTTTTGATAAATCGATCTTCGCGTGTTTCCATTTCAACCGCTTGACGGTAGTGGTTGTTATTATTAAAATACAACACTTGTGCATCTGCCATAAGCGACTCAAACACCGTATCAAACTCTTCTAGCCAATAAATTGTTTTGACTCCAGAAGTTTCCGTGGCTTGTTTCTTGTTGAGCTTAGCCCCCTCCCAAATAGCAATATGATCGTTTGTTTCTTTTAAAAATAAAATCTCACGGTGGGCTTCATGTTTTGCATTTGGGCATATCACCAAAATACTTTCTTCTTGATCTACACCACTCAAATAAAAAATATTGCGATGCTGATGAAATGGTAAAGTACTGTCTGCACCCGTACTAAAAATATCGTTGGAATTGAAGACAGCAATAGAATTGGGGATCATTTGAGCCACAAATTTTGATCTATTTTTTATAAACAATTTGGAATCGATGGGTAGGTATTTCATAGTCATGTATTTTTCCAAAAGTAAAAATTTTAGATTATATCTTAAAAGAAATGAAGGGAAAACAAACGTTCTATAATTTTCTATTTATAAATATTCTAAATTTTAAAAAATTATGATAAATGTTATTGTCTAAGAACGGCTTGTGAGTTACCTTTGCTCAGTTATACAAATTTAATCAAATGAGTGGATTTTTAAAGTCTTCAATCGGAAGAAAAATAGCAATGGCCATATCGGCATTTTTCTTAATGGTTTTTATCCTTCAACATTTTGCTATCAATATTTTATCTGTATTTAATCCTGATGCTTTTAATGAAGTTTCACATTTTATGGGAACAAACCCTTTAGTGCAATTTGTACTACAACCCGTTCTTATTTTTGGTGTTGTTTTTCATTTTCTCATGGGATTTGTTTTGGAGTTCAAAAACAGAGCTTCAAGACGTGTGAGCTATGCAGTAAATAATGGAAATGCCAATTCTACATGGATGAGCAGAAACATGATTTATAGCGGTGGTTTTATTCTTGTATTCTTGGTTATTCATTTCATAGATTTTTGGATTCCTGAGTTGAACATAAAATATGTTACAGGTGACACTTCTGGACTTCTAGCTGACGGAAGTGATTATCGTTATTTTGAAGAATTACAGCATAAATTTGTCCCGCTATGGCGTGTCATATTATATTGTATAGGATTTATATTCTTATCGTTACACCTTTTACACGGCTTCAATTCGGCCTTTCAATCGGTTGGAGGAAACAATAAATACACCAATAGTCTTAAAGGTTTTGGAAAAGCCTACGCCGTATTAATTCCTCTAGGATTTATTGTAATTGCTTTGTTCCACTTTTTTAATAACTCTCACTAAATCATATACTTATGGCTTTAGATTCTAAAATTCCAAAGGGTCCACTTGCAGACAAATGGACATCACATAAAAACTCTATCGATCTTGTAAATCCAGCCAACAAAAGAAATATAGATGTTATTGTTGTTGGTACAGGATTAGCGGGAGGTTCTGCCGCAGCTACGCTTGCAGAATTGGGCTATAATGTTAAAGCTTTTTGTTTTCAAGATTCGCCAAGACGTGCGCATTCAATTGCAGCACAAGGTGGAATCAACGCTGCAAAAAACTACCAAGGCGATGGTGACTCTACATACCGATTGTTTTATGACACCGTAAAAGGAGGAGATTACCGATCTAGAGAAGCCAATGTTTACAGATTAGCGGAAGTATCTACTAATATAATAGACCAGTGTGTTGCACAAGGTGTGCCATTTGCTAGAGATTATGGTGGGCTGCTCGACAACCGTTCTTTTGGCGGGGTATTAGTGTCTAGAACTTTTTATGCTAAGGGACAAACAGGACAACAACTTTTACTTGGTGCCTACTCTGCAATGAATCGTCAAATTGGACGAGGAAAAATAAAAATGTACAACCGTCACGAAATGTTGGATGTTGTTGTAGTCGATGGAAAAGCGCGTGGAATTATCACTCGAAACCTAGTAACTGGAGAGATTGAACGCCATTCTGGTCATGCTGTAGTGTTGGGTTCTGGTGGCTATGGAAATGTATTTTACCTTTCTACAAATGCCATGGGCAGCAACGTTACCGCCGCATGGAAAGCACACAAAAGAGGTGCATATTTTGCAAATCCTTGCTACACTCAAATTCACCCGACTTGCATTCCTGTTTCGGGCGATCACCAATCCAAATTGACGCTTATGTCCGAATCACTTCGAAATGATGGAAGAATTTGGGTGCCAAAGAAATTAGAAGACGCAAAAGCAATTCAAAATAAAACACTAAAACCAACAGCTATCGCCGAAGAAGATCGCGATTACTTCTTAGAAAGGCGATATCCTGCTTTTGGAAATTTGGTTCCAAGAGATGTCGCATCAAGAGCTGCCAAAGAGCGTTGTGATGCTGGTTTTGGGGTTAATGCCACTGGAGAAGCTGTTTTTCTAGACTTTGCATCGGCTATTATCCGTTATGGAAAAGAACAAGCACACGTCAAAGGGCTCGATGAAAACAATGATGATCTAGTACAATCACTTGGAAAAGAAATTGTTAAAAGCAAATATGGAAACTTATTCCAGATGTACGAAAAAATTGTAGATGAGAATCCATACGAAACCCCAATGATGATTTATCCAGCGGTGCACTACACCATGGGGGGTGTTTGGGTAGATTATAATTTACAAACAACTGTACCGGGGCTATATGCCATTGGAGAAGCCAATTTCTCTGATCATGGAGCCAACAGACTTGGTGCTTCTGCACTAATGCAAGGGCTGGCCGATGGGTATTTTGTATTGCCTTATACTATTGGTAACTACTTATCTAATGACATTCGCACAGGACCAATTTCTACAGAGACAAAAGAATTTGAAGAAGCAGAAAAAAATGTACGTCAACAGATTGATCAATTCATAAATAATAAAGGTTCAAAACCAGTAGATTATTTCCATAAACGTCTTGGGAAAATCATGTGGAACAAATGCGGAATGGCAAGAAATGAAAAAGACCTTAAAGAAGCTATTGAAGAAATTTCTGCTCTCCGAAAAGAATTTTATAAAGAAGTGCTTGTGCCAGGCGATGCCGATGAGTTTAATGAAGAATTGGCCAAAGCAGGTCGTGTTGCCGACTTTTTAGAACTCGGCGAATTGTTTGCAAAAGATGCTTTAGTTAGAGAAGAATCTGCAGGAGGGCATTTTAGAGAAGAATATCAAACAGCTGATGGTGAAGCACAAAGAAGAAAAGAGTTTCAGTTTGTTTCGGCATGGGAATACAAAGGTGAGCCAAAAGATGCACAATTGCATAAAGAAGAATTAGTGTACGAAAATATAGAAGTTAAAGAACGTTCCTATAAATAAAATAGCTATGAAATTAACGTTAAAAATCTGGCGTCAAAAAAACGCTAAAAACAAAGGTAAAATAGTTGAATATCCTATAGATGGTATTTCTCCTGACATGTCTTTTCTAGAGATGTTAGATGTTCTCAACCAGAAGTTAATTACAGAAGGTGAAGAGCCGGTAGCTTTTGATCATGATTGTCGAGAGGGGATTTGTGGCTCTTGTTCTTTATACATTAATGGGGAAGCTCATGGTCCCGACCGAAGAGTAACAACCTGCCAGCTCCATATGCGTAAATTTAAAGATGGTGATACTATTTTTATTGAACCATTTAGAGCAAATGCTTTTCCTGTGATCAAAGACTTAATTGTAGATCGTTCTGCTTTTGATCGAATTCAGCATGCTGGCGGATTTATTTCTGTAAACACCTCTGGAAATACTCAAGATGGAAATGCTATTCCAATTTCAAAACACGCCGCAGATGAAGCTATGGATGCTGCGACATGTATTGGTTGTGGCGCTTGTGTTGCAAGCTGTAAAAATTCTTCTGCAATGTTGTTTGTTGGAGCTAAAGTCTCTCAGTATGCATTGTTGCCACAGGGGCAAGTAGAAGCGACTGACAGAGTCCAAAACATGGTGGCTCAAATGGACTTGGAAGGTTTTGGAAACTGCACCAATACTGGTGCTTGTGAAGTAGAATGCCCTAAAGGAATTTCGCTAGAGAATATTGCTCGAATGAACAGAGAATTGATCAAAGCCAACCTCAAAGGTTAATCCTCTAAAACAAATTCTGTAATCTCTTCCCAGAATGCACGAACTTCTACTAGTTCCTCTGCATAGCTCACGCGCTCGGGTTGTGTCTTTTTTAGAAAGTTTCCTGAATCGTATCTGCCGTTATCATTTGTGTCAAAAATAGCTCTTAGAAAATATTTACCTGGATCAACATTTGTGAAGTCAATGGACCCGGGTTCTCTTATGATTTTCTCCTCCTTGACATCACCGTTGGTTGTCACAAATTGAAGAATAATAGGGTATTTTGCATTTCGAAGACGAACTCGAATATTTCCATAGTCGGATAATAATTTTGTGCCAGCTTTGAAACGAAGTGTGTCATTTTCTGTGCCATAAAAATCTTTTATGGCGCCAGGAAAAAGTGTAATGTCATAGGTATTATTTTCCGTTAAATCAAAATTAAGCTGCGCCAAAGTCGGATTGATTTTATCAATTGTAAATTGACTTTCTACTGCTAGTGAATCCTTATCAATTATTGCGGCTTTTGAGGCATCTACAGACGATAATGGAATGGTGGAGCGCAATAGAAAAACGTCACTAGGTTTTAGTGTAGAATTGACCGTTTTTAGAATTAATGAATCCTTATCCATTTTTTTTATTCGGACAGTTACAGTGTCTTTTGTAGAGAAATAGGACACTTCAAAACGTAAAGAATCCACATCTAATTTTGGACGCATCCAAAAATTTAAGGTATCTTTTTCGAATTCTTTAGAAGTTATGTGCAAAAAATCTTCTGGAACTTCCGTTACCATTTTTACCCCCAAGCTGTCGGAAATTCCTTCGTATGCAAATCCGATTCGACTTTCTGCCAATTGTCGTGCACGGGTAAATTCGAATTCTGGATCTTGCTTAAATAATTTTAAAATATAAGCCGTATCTGAAGGCACAGTAAGAAACTGACTTCTGTACCCAAATTTATCATCTTTGGGCTCGTAAATATAATTTGTATTTTCCTCTTTTAAGGCCGTCAACAAGTACCTTCCCGCTTTTATGTTGTCTATAGAAAATTCCGACAAACTGTCCGTCACACTAATATATTTTGGTTTTTGTTTAAAAACAATAGAATCCGTATAAGTAGTATCAACTTCATGCAATACAACAGAAACAGCTTCTGGAGTTTCACGCTCAAAAGCTTCGACAACCAATCCCTTAACAGAAAGGGAATCAATATAAGTTCCAGTAGAAAAAACGTATTTATAAAAAGGAAAAGGGTTGCCTTCGTTGTTATCAATAATACTCTCCCCAAAGTTAAACGCATAAGTGGTATTGGGTTGAAGTGAATCAAATATTTTAATGGTGATATATTTACTAGCCGTACTTAATGGAGTAATTTCTGGCTCGGGATCCATTGGCGGGGAAATCACAAGTTGTTTTTGAATATCTTTGAATTTGACATACTCATCAAAATAAATTCGAATCTCATTTGCTGTAAAATTTGTTGAAAAATTTGCGGGCTCTTCTTTGATAATTACCGGAGGAGTTTCATCTTTTGGACCACCATCTGTTGTTCCTCTATTGGCACATTGAAATAAGACCAAACTTAGCGTCACACACAAAAGAAAATTTAAAACCGACTTTGACATATCTTCATTTTGAACAACACAAAGAAACAACTTATTTTAATTTTAGCGAAACAAGGAAGAAGTAATTGCTATTGTAGCCAAACTGAGTTTTTTTACGCCACCAAGCATGAATACTTTTGAACAGACTTCTATGGTTGCCCCTGTTGTGATGAGGTCATCAACAATTAAAATATGTTTTTTAAAAACGACTGCATTTGAATTTAATTTAAAACTTTTCGCAACAGAGTTCCAGCGTTGTTCTTTAGTTTGAAAAACTTGAGTTTTTGTGTTTTTCGTTTTAACCAAAACAGAATCATCACAAGGAATCTCTAAAATATCTGCAATAGCTTTTGCAAAGGTCAACACCTGGTTATAGCCGCGTTTCTTTAATCTAATTTTATGAGCAGGAATAGGAACAACTAGATCTACTGTTTCGAAACGTAAAGACCTTTTCATCTCCAAACCAAGCCAAGTCCCTAAAGTTATACCAAGTGATTGCTGATTATTGTATTTTAAATTATGAAGTAGTTTTTGTACACGACTGTTTTTTTCAAAATAAAATAAAGCCGTAGAAGCCACAAATTGAATACGCCCAAAAAACAACCGATTTAGAGGTTGATCTTCTTGAAAATGATAATTTGTAAGAGGCAAATGATGCCTGCATTCTACACAAATTTCGATTTCATTATCATGTAAAATACAAGAACACGCAAGACAGCTTGGAGGAAAAAACAAATCGACTAAATAGTTCATAATACAAAATAGAGATAGGGAGTCATAAATTTAAAAATAATCTTATATTTTTTTAATTCTCACGACTTAATTTCTTTGGGTTTTCTATTTTTGTGATATGAACAACCAAGAAGATCATTTTAAAAACGTCATTTCTCACGCCAAAGAATACGGATTTGTATTTCAAAGCAGTGAAATTTACGATGGCCTAAGCGCAGTGTACGACTACGGCCAAAACGGGGCAGAGTTAAAGAAAAATATTCGGGAATATTGGTGGAAAGCCATGGTGCAAATGAACACCAATATAGTAGGCCTTGATGCTGCAATTTTTATGCATCCAACCACATGGAAAGCGTCTGGACATGTTGATGCTTTTAATGATCCTCTTATAGATAATAAAGATTCCAAAAAGCGCTACAGAGCCGATGTTCTTATTGAGGACTATTGTGCTAAGCTTGAACAAAAAATCGAAAAAGAAGTCAAAAAAGCCCAAAAACGCTTTGGTGATGCTTTTGATAAAACAGAATTTACAAGTACAAACTCGAGAGTTTTAGGGTATCAAGAAAAAATAAATACAATACTAAAACGGATGGCCAAATCGCTAGAAAATGAAGATTTGTCAGATGTTAAAGCACTTATCGAGGAACTAGAAATTGCCGATCCCGTTAGCGGTAGCCGAAACTGGACCGATGTGAAACAATTCAATTTGATGTTTGGTACAAAACTGGGGGCTTCTGCAGAAACTGCAATGGATTTGTATTTGCGTCCAGAAACTGCTCAAGGTATATTTGTTAACTTTTTGAATGTTCAAAAAACAGGTCGAATGAAAATTCCTTTTGGGATTGCTCAAACAGGAAAAGCATTTAGAAATGAAATCGTAGCGCGTCAATTTATTTTTAGAATGCGAGAATTTGAACAGATGGAAATGCAGTTTTTTATCAAACCAGGCACACAAGGTGAATGGTATGAGCATTGGAAAGAAAAACGGTTGAACTGGCATCTTTCTTTGGGAATGGGAGAGGAAAATTACCGCTTTCACGATCACGAAAAATTAGCACATTATGCAGACGCTGCTGCAGATATAGAGTTTAAATTTCCATTTGGATTTAAAGAACTCGAAGGCATTCATTCTAGAACAGATTTTGATCTGAATCAACATGAAAAGCATGCAGGAAAAAAACTTCAATTCTTTGATCCTGAAGAAAACAAAAACTATGTCCCTTACGTCTTAGAAACTTCTATTGGTCTAGACCGAATGTTTTTGGCTGTATTTTCTAATAGTTTAAAAAACGAAGTTTTAGAAAACAACTCAACACGAACAGTTCTAAAACTCCCAGCTGTTTTGGCTCCAATTAAAGCCGCTATTTTACCCCTTGTAAAAAAAGATGGACTTCCAGAAATTGCCAAAGACATTTTACATGATTTGCAATGGGATTTCAATGTGAGTTACGATGAAAAAGATGCTGTCGGAAGGCGTTATCGCAGACAAGATGCCATAGGAACTCCATTTTGTATTACTGTGGACCACGACACCCTCGAAGACCAAACCGTTACAATACGTTACAGAGACTCCATGAAACAAGAAAGAGTAGCTATTCAGGATTTGAAAACTTTGATTGAAAGCCATGTTTCTATGAAGAATTGGTTGAAAAAAATATAACTTCATCGAAAACGTATTGTAATGCTTTTTTAAAAACCTCTTTTTTTGTACAAACAAAAAAATGTATGGCAATTGTATTGTTTTTTTTTAGCACTAATTCGACAATATAATTTATCTTGTGGGGATTATAATTTTGAATCTTCCCATAGATTCACACAAGTAACCGATTTATTTTGATAAGACAGATCTATTTATTTTTCTTTGGCTTTTTGTTGATTAGCGGAACAAGCCATGCGCAGCTAAATGCTTCAACTATTGGAAGTGCTCAAGACTTAGGTGGCAATTGCTTTTTAATAACCCCTGATCAATTAGATCAAGCTGGAGGTGTATGGTATGACAATCCTATTGATTTTTCTGAAGATTTTTCTATTTATTATAAAAATAATTTTGGAAATAAAGATAATAATGGAGCAGATGGCATGGCACTCGTATTTAAAGCAACCTCAACTCCTGATGTTGGAGGAATAGGCGGGGGCATGGGGTACCAAGGTATTAACCCGTCTTTAATTGTAGAATTTGACACGTATTGGAACAATGCGGACAATAACGATCCTTTCGACGATCATATTGCTATTGTTTCAAACGGAAATCCTGTACATACAGCTGCGACAAATTTAGCTGGACCAGTGCCACCAACAAGCACAACGATCAATATGGAAGATGGTGTTGACCATAATGTAAAAATAGTGTGGACAGCCGCTACTCAAACTTTTGAAGTCTTTTTTGATTGTGAGTTACGATTAACCTTAAACCAAGATGTAAAAAATACAATTTTTGGTGGTGACAGTACAGTATTCTTTGGATTTGTTGGATCAACTGGAGGGCTTTCAAACCTTCATCAAGTTTGCTTTAATAGAATTTCTTTTGTTGACAACCTTGTCCTACAACCAGAAACAATTTGTAGTGGTGAATCTGTACAAGTTGATGCTGAAATCCCAAGCGGAGACACTTATACTTGGACACCAAGTGCTGGAGTTAGTAATGTCAATATTGCAAATCCAACACTTACACCGACCACTACAACAACGTACACTGTAACCATTGAAGATGAATGTGGAGATGCAATTACAGAAGATATAGAAATTACAGTGTTACCCGTTGGTTCTGCCATTTTTGATCCTATTCCTGCAATTTGTGAGGGTGATCCTAATCCTTTACCTGTTACAGACCTTAACGGCGTAACTGGAACTTGGACACCCGCGTTTAATGCCAATACAACAACAGATTATACCTTTACGCCTGATGCAGGACAATGTGCCGCAACCCCTGCGCCTATTCAGTTGGTCGTGAATCCTTTAGTAACGCCAATAATTCCAACATTAAATCCTATTTGTGAGGGTGATCCTAACCCTCTGCCAAATACCATTGACGGCATTACTGGAACTTGGACACCCGCGTTTAATGCCAATACAACAACAGATTATACCTTTACGCCTGATGCAGGACAATGTGCCACAACCCCTGCGCCTGTTCAGTTGGTCGTGAATCCTTTGGTAACGCCAATAATTCCAACATTAAATCCTATTTGTGAGGGTGATCCTAACCCTCTGCCAAATACCATTGACGGCATTACTGGAACTTGGACACCCGCGTTTAATGCCAATACAACAACAGATTATACCTTTACGCCTGATGCAGGACAATGTGCCACAACCCCTGCGCCTGTTCAGTTGGTCGTGAATCCTTTGGTAACGCCAACTTTCACAGCAGTAAGTCCTATTTGTTCTGGTGATACAATAGCACCTTTGCCAACAACTTCAAATAATGGCATAACAGGGACTTGGGATCCAGCGACAATAGATAACACAACCACAACAATCTATACGTTTACACCAAATAGTGGTACTTGTGTTGTAGAAACAACACTTGAAATAACCGTATTACCACAAGTAACTCCAACATTCTCAATAGATGATATTTGTATTGGTGAAACGATAGGGGCATTGCCAACGTTTTCTTTAGAAGGTATTACCGGAACCTGGAGTCCTGCAGTCAATAACTTAGCGACTACAACATACACCTTTACTCCAGACCCAGGACAGTGTGCAAATGCAACAACTGAAACTGTTGAAGTGAACCCAATCAATACGCTGGCGGTTTCGACAGAAAATACTTCAGAGCCTTTTGATAGTAATCAAATTATTGAAGTTACAGTGAGCGGTGGGAGTGGTAATTATGAATATCAATTGGATGGTGGAAGTTGGCAAACAAATTCTATTTTTCAAAATGTCGTTGGATGTCAAGAGCATACAATAAAAGTGAGAGATGCTGAGGGTTGTAGCAACGAACCAGAATCTGTTGTTACTATTTTATCGTACCCTAAATTCTTTACCCCTAATGGGGATGGATTCAATGATTTTTGGAATATAAAATGCCTAAGAAACCGTACAGGATTGGTGACGATATTTGACCGCTTTGGAAAGCTCCTCAAACAATTCAAAACTTCAAATGCAGGCTGGAATGGTGTTTATAATAATGCGCTTATGCCTACAAGCGACTATTGGTTTTTGGTGACGTATTACGATGAAAATGGAAATGAAAAAGAATTCAGATCGCATTTTACATTAAGACGCTAAGTGATTTTTAAAAACGGTAGCCTACGTATGCACCTCCTTTAAGCATAAAATCTACACTAGAATTTCCTAGTAAATTCCTTCCAACGCCAAGTCGAACTTCAAAAACAAACCCACCCCTATTGATCCATTTTTGGCCAATAGAAAAACCAAGAGAAGTTTCAAAATAATCGTTTTCTTTTGAGGTAAAACTATCTTGGTCTACCCCAGAATATAAAGAGGTAAAAGCTTCAACAAAAAACCCCTTTGCACCATATTGCTGATCGCGATCAAAATACATTCTGAAAAAAGGTGTAAAAGAAAAATATTCCGGATAGTCAGCTCTTTTATTACGGTTTAAATTAAACAACAAAGTAGCGCCATAGCCTTTGTTTCGATCATGAACATATTCGTAAGTAGTTTCAATCATAGGCATGGCCATTAGCTTCACTATTTCTAGTTTTACTTCATGGCGACGCTCAAAAATATCTTTTGAGGATGAAAACTCTGTTTGAGCACTAAAACATTGAATGGATAAAAAAAGAATGAGAATTGAAAATGAATATTTCATAATATGTTAGATTTGAAATATCTCTAACATATCAAAAATTATACCACACTAAAAATAAGCTTTCAATTGTACTGTGCCCGTATGAATTGTTCTACTCGTTTCGGTTTTTCTTCCAAAATAATTCAAATTTAAATCCAAAAATTTAGTGAGTTTTTTTTGTGCAATTAAAGACCAAGTAAAATTTGTTCCAGGCTGCAACCCTTCCATCATTTGATAGGCTACAGGTGTGTTTGCATTGCCTTCAAAAGCATTAGAAAAATAGTTAAACTCTGCAGAAAAAGAAGCGTTTGTGTCTTGATTCATCACAGCAGAACATCCAAGTTTGTGCTGCTTCAAATGTTCATTGTCATTAATTAAATTGTCTTTTTGTTGAAATTGATAAAAAATATCAAAACGCTTATTATCATCAAGCAAATATGATATTTTTGGATGCATCAATATTTGGTCTAATTCAAAATTTTTAGAGGAATAATTTTCGCTTTCAGATTTATTATTATCTAAATTAAATTGAAAATTCAAAAGCCATTGTTGCTGAATTTTATGCGTAAAATTCAACTGATGTGCATAGCCTTTTTGAGCAATAGACCCAAAAGACAAAACATTTTTTAACTCAGACCCCGAAAAACTATAGGACACGGTATAACGCTGTTTCCCTCTATTGAAAAATAGTTGATTTCGAAAATTAGATTGTAAAGCAAGTTGATTTTCTGATGTAGATTGAAATGGATTTAAATTTATATCCTGGCCATCATTGCGCTCTTTTCTATCTATTAAAAATGTAGTTTGATTATAAAAATGAGACCAAAAACGTTTGTTGTTGTTAGAAGATCCACTCCATTGAATAGGATCGATAGTGAGGGTTTGACTCAAGCGATTCTGATGCGTTCGGAGATAAACTTGATTTGGCAAAAGCACCCGAATATATGTCGCTTGATCTTGAAATTGGGAGATCTCAAACTCTTCAAGTTCTTGAATTCCATTAGCATTATAATCAAACCACACAAAACTCCCTTGACCTGGTTCTACTTCAACATATGTAAAATCTTGCTGTGGTAACTGGCCCGAACTGGTTTCGTAAAGCGTTTGCCATTGAAGGAGGTTTTTTGACAATTTTTGATTGTAAAATAATCTTGAATTTAGCGTTTTTTGATTTGATAAATTAGCATCATCCGGCCTGAACACTCTGTAATTTGCATACAGACTCAGATTAGTATTTTGGTTTTGAATCATTTGAGTTTTGGCGTAATAGGTATCCGATGTGTTTATGCGTTTTAGAGTGTTGTTTTGAACACTATCATTCATTCGTTTGATATACCCTATTTTGACAAAAACTTTGGTAGAATCTCCAACGCCCACAAATGTTTCGTATGCGCTAAACCTCTGACTTTGAAGGTCTAACTCTTCTGATGGAAGTTGAGTGATTTTGTTTTGCTCTGTAGAAAATTTCACTCCAGGCCAAAATATTCCGATATCATATTTGAGCTGAGATAGAGAACGGAAAAATGTCGATCGTGTTTGCGTTCCACCCGTATTCAAAACACTAGAATGTGTTCGAAACTCAACATTATTCAAACGTATATTTGAGTTTAAAACATGACGATTTCCATTAAATTCTTTTGAAAAATTTAGGTGTTGATATTGATAATTAATTTGATTAAAATCCGAGTTATAAAAAGAAACTCCTGTGGTCACAAAAAGTTGATCTCCAAAATCTGAAACTACCTGATTACTTGTGGGCTGATCTAAATTCCAATCCCTATTAAACTCTGGATTATATAGGCCCTCTAAATTTCTAAAATCTTTTTGGATAAAATCTAACTCAGAATCCACATTAATATTCCATTTACTCGTTTTAAGAAGGTGTTGATCTACAGCAAAACGTGCGGCAAAACCATCATTATCGTCATCTGAAATCGTCGAAAATGTATTAAGATCATTCTTACTTGTAGCCAACTCAAAGCCAACTGTAGTTTTTTCATTTGGTTTATACGATCCGTTCAGGACAGCAAGCTGTAATTTTACTGGTGCGACAAGTTGTACAATAGGCGCATAGCTTCCCTGTTTTTGTCCAGATATTGGCGATACATAAGTATAAATATTAGAAATTGCTGCAGAGCTCGACAACACATAATCTCCTTGCTGTTCGCCGACAAACAAAAAATTTACCTGATATAAACTGTCCTCTGAATCGTTAGAAAATACAAAAACTTCTTCTCCTTCAATGATGTCTTTTTTGTATAAAATTCTATTTTCACTAAACTCTGTTGGCGTCGCCGACGATGCGGTCATCTGTGAATTGTCATCACCCGCATTGGACAATATTTCAGCTTGATTGGCATTTAAATTTTGTTGTAAGGGTTGATTTTTCAAATCATTTTCATTGTAAAATGACAACCCCAACTTTAGTTTATCCGAGTGCTGTTGTACAGCAGCATACCCAACAAACCTTGTATAATTCCGTTCGCTATATTGATAATCAACAGTAATACGCATTTCAGAAGTAATTGGATATGTCGGATTAAAAACAATTTCTCCAGCATTATAATCAATACTATAATCTTTAGTGGCTCCACGCTCCAAAGCAATACCATTGACATACACCGTTTCGCTTCCAGAAACAACTAACACAAACAACTCGTTGTTTGGCCCTTTGAGCTTGTAGGGGCCTTGATTCCCTTCTTGAGCTACAAATTGACTTGAAATGAACTGACCACGCACCAATGCTCCAGATGCATGGGCTGTTGTTTCCGAATTTTTGTGTTGAAACACAGAACGCACAGAAAGGCCTTGCACTCGTTTTGAAAATTCTGCAAAATAAGAACTGTTATTTTCCAAATCTATATCTCCTGCACGCAACGCCCACTGATCTGTAAAAGCTTCTATAAAAACCTGATCAAACTCATCTAACCGCTGAGAATAACCACTTTGTTGTAGAGGAATATTAGCATCTTGAATTGATGCTCTAAGTGTTACTTTTTCACTAATTTTTCCACTAATTTGTAAATCAAGCTCACTATTCAATACAGAGTTCTGATTGTTGCCAATGGTTACTCCTCTTGAAATACTACCCGAAGTCGATAGCCCATCAAAAGGGACAACTTCCTGAGCATTGTTTAACTCTGATATTTGGTAGAGTTTATCTAAAGTCCCCGTTGAATTCACAATAACTGAGCGGTCAACTTGCTTGTAGGTTTTTGTTAAAAATTTAGGATAACGCAAATAGCTGACTTCAATTGAATCTGTTTGTGGTAGGGTATTTTTAAAATTTACAGTTGCTTTTTTAAAATCTATTGCATAAAAGGCGCTATCTAAAGAAATCCCGTTGGCATCGATGATTTCAAAAAAAGTAGGGTTAATGCTTACACTATCTAAAACAATGGTTTTTTGGACTTTCATTTTTTTTGTTTGTCGCAATCCCTTTGAGTCTTGTGCCAATACAAAAGATGATGAGAATAAAAATACAGAAATCAAAAACCTGTGCATACTTAGTTTTAACTAAAAAAAAACGAAAATATTTTATTGATACTTTTCAATAAAACTCAAAAAATCTTTAGCGTAAAAGTAAGGCTTTAATTATTTTAGCTAAAATATTATATCACTTATGAAAATTGTTTCATATAACGTCAATGGGATTCGAGCCGCTCTAAAAAAGGGGTTTTTGGAATGGTTGGTTGCTACCGATCCAGATGTGATTTGTTTACAAGAAATAAAAGCACAAGAAGATCAACTCGATTTAAGTGTGTTTGAAGCTGCAGGATATCCCTATAACTACTGGTTTAGTGCCCAAAAAAAAGGGTATAGCGGGGTTGCAATTTTATCTAAAACTGAGCCAAAAAATATTGTTTTTGGCACTGGAATTGAGTCTATGGATTATGAAGGACGAAACATACGCGCAGATTTTACAGGTGTTTCTGTTATGAGTTTGTATTTACCCTCCGGAACAAATATTCAGCGCTTAGAACACAAATTTGAGTATATGGAATTGTTTCAATCCTACATTAACGCGTTGAAAAAAGAGCTGCCAAATTTAGTCATTTGTGGTGATTATAATATTTGTCACGAAGCTATCGATATCCACGATCCAGTGCGCAACAAAAATGTGTCTGGGTTTTTACCAGAAGAACGCGCTTGGATGAGCTCCTTTTTGAATAGTGGATTTGTTGATGCTTTTCGTGAACTGAACAAAGCCCCACACCAGTACAGTTGGTGGAGCTATAGAGCCAATGCTCGCGCCAACAATAAAGGATGGCGACTGGATTATACACTAGTTTCAAATCCCTTAAAAGAAAACATTAAAAGAGCCGTTATACTTTCTGAAGCAGTCCATAGCGATCACTGCCCAGTATTATTAGAATTAAATCCATAAAAATAAAAATCATGTTTAAATACTACATTTTTTTATCTGTATTTGCACTTACTACCACTTCTTGTGTGTCTTCAAAATTATACAAAGAACTTGAAGGCAAATACAATACATTAAAATCAGATTATGATGAGTTATCTGGCAGTAATGATCAAGAAATTCTTCAGAAAAAAGATCTCGAGCAGCAACTGGCCTCACTTCAAGACACCTTTGATAAAGTACAGTCCGAACGCGACAAACTAGCTCAAGACGTTGTAGCGCTACAAAAGAAATACGATAATTTAGATGCTGCGTACTCTGCATTAGAACAAAATAGTTCTAAATCTATTGAAGAAAATGCACAAAAAAACAGGGAACTTCTTGCTCAATTAGAGGCAAAAGAACAAGCACTAGCTGTAGAAAATGACCGCTTGATGCGTCTGGAGGCAGACATGCAAGATCGTTCGCAACGCATTGCAGAACTGGAAGCACTCATCGCAGCCAAGGATCAAGCAATGACGGATTTGAAAAATGCTATTTCTAGCGCACTTACTGCATTTGAAGGTAAAGGTTTGACTGTAGAGCAACGCAATGGAAAAGTTTATGTCTCTATGGAAAATAAGCTTCTGTTTAAATCTGGAAGTTGGTCTGTAGGGTCTGAAGGGCGCAAAGCCATTGTACAACTCGGAAAGGTTCTTGGCGAAAATCCAGAAATTGCTGTTTTAATAGAAGGTCACACCGACAATGTTCCGTTTTCAAATGGAGGTCAAATTTCTGGGAACTGGGATTTATCAACAAAACGTGCAACCTCTATCATTTCTATTTTGAGCGAAAATGATGCGATTAATCTTGAAAATTTAACCGCAGCTGGACGTAGTGAGTATGCACCAATTGCAACAAATCAAACCTCAGAAGGTAAGGCGAAAAACAGACGTATTGAAGTTGTTTTGACGCCAAAACTCGATGAAATCTCTAAACTTTTAAATAATAATAATTAATGAAATACACATCACTTCCAAATACCGATATTAAAGTCAGTAAGATTTGCCTTGGCTCTATGACTTGGGGCAATCAAAATACAGAAGCAGAGGGGTTTAATCAGCTGGATTATGCGTTGGAGCGTGGTGTCAATTTTATTGATACTGCAGAATTATATCCTGTTCCTGCATCAAAAGAAACTCAAGGACGTACGAGTACAATCATTGGAAATTGGCTGAAAAAAAACAATAACAGAGACCGTGTAATTCTTGCGAGCAAAGTTGCTGGCCCTGGTGATTATACTGCTCACATTAGAACCACTGGTTTTGGTGGTACATCCATCGAAGACGCTGTAGAGCTCGAACTCAAAAGACTCCAAACAGATTATATTGATTTGTACCAATTGCATTGGCCAGAAAGGCATACCAATACTTTTGGCGTTAGAGATTTCAAGCCTAGCCCAAACGACCCATGGTCGGACAATTTTAATGAAGTCCTTCACAAACTCAACAAACTGGTACAATCTGGGAAAATTAGAGCTTATGGAATTTCCAACGAAAAAGGTTGGGGTACAATGCGCTATGTTGAGGAAGTTCGAAAAGATCATTTACCAAAAGTCAGCACCATTCAAAATGCTTATTCGCTATTAAATCGTGTTTTTGAAGGAGATTTAGCCGAAATATCTCTTCGAGAAAATATTGGATTATTGGCCTATTCGCCATTGGCTTTTGGTGTGCTTTCTGGAAAGTATATTGATGGCTCTGCCGATGATAATGCACGATTGAAGTTGTTCCCAAGATTTGCTCGCTACAGCAGCGCTCAATCAACAGAAGCAACACAACAGTATTTAGCATTAGCAAATGATATCGGTATTTCATTAACAACACTTTCATTGGCATTTGTAAATCAACGCCCATTTGTCACTAGTAATATTATTGGTGCTACAAATTTGAAACAACTCAAGGAAAACATTGATAGTGTAGACATGAAATTGTGTGAAGATACGTTGGGAAAGATTAATGAAATTCATGCTAAAACTCCGAATCCAGCCCCCTAATTTTTAGGCCTTATTGGCTAATTGACCACAAGCTGCATCAATATCTTTTCCTCGTGAACGACGAACAGTTACGGTAATATTATTGGCTTCAAGCATCGATACATAACGGTCAATTGTTGATTTATTAGCTTGCTGAAACTCTCCATCATCAATGGGGTTATATTCGATAATATTGACCTTACTTGGAGCAAATTTACAAAAATCAATTAGGGCTTGAATATCCTTTACAGTATCGTTGATACCATCCCAAACAACATATTCATAGGTAATTTGACGTTTTGTTTTTTCATACCAAAACTGCAGAGCTTCGCGAAGATCTTTCAGAGGAAAGGTTTCATTGAAAGGCATAATTTGAGTTCGAACCTCATCAATTGCTGAATGTAACGATACGGCTAAATTAAATTTTACGTTATCTTCAGCCATTTTTTTTATCATTTTTGGAACGCCAGAAGTTGATACAACAATACGTTTTGGCGACATGCCAAGGCCTTCTTCAGATGTAATTTTGTCTATGGCTTTCAAAACATTGTTATAATTCATTAGAGGCTCGCCCATGCCCATAAATACAATATTGGTGAGTTTTTTATTATGATAAAGGCGACTTTGTTTGTCTATGGCAACAACTTGATCGTAAATTTCATCGGGATTTAGGTTGCGCATGCGTTTGAGTCGAGACGTTGCACAAAACTTGCAGTCCAAACTGCACCCTACTTGAGATGACACACAAGCTGTTGTTCTCTTGGGTGTAGGAATAAGTACAGATTCTACAACGAGGCCATCATGCAGACGAATAGCATTTTTTAGTGTTCCATCGGAACTGCGCTGCATGGTGTCCACTTCAATATGGTTAATACTAAAAGCTTTGTTTAATAACAATCGCGTTTCTAGCGACAAGTTTGTCATATCATCGAAGTGATGTACTCCTTTTTTCCACAACCATTCATATACTTGTTTCCCTCGAAAGGCTTTATCGCCATTGGAGGTAAAAAAAGCCATCAGTTGCTCTTTTGAAAGTGCGCGAATATCTTGTTTTGTTGTACTCAATTAGGAAAATAGTAAAGTTAAAAAAAGCCTCAAAAAGAGGCTTTAAAGTATTATAAAATTAGCATAGCATCGCCATAACTATAAAATTTATATTCTTCTTTGACAGCTTCCTTATAGGCTTTCATCACAAAATCGTAACCGCCAAAAGCAGAAGTCATCATTAATAACGTTGACTTTGGAGTATGAAAATTGGTTATCATACAATTCGCAATTGAAAAATCATATGGTGGGAAAATAAATTTATTGGTCCAACCACTATACTCGTTAAGCGTACCGCTAGAAGATACCGAACTTTCCACAGAACGCATCACAGTAGTTCCTACTGCACAAATGCGTCTTTTTTCTTTTAATGCAGTATTGATTGTTTGTGTTGCGGTACTGTCTATAATAATTTCTTCACTATCCATTTTATGTTTAGAAAGATCTTCTACCTCAACAGGGTTAAAAGTCCCCAATCCAACATGTAGGGTCAGTTCTGCAAAATTAATGCCTTTGATTTCGAGGCGTTTCAACAAATGTTTTGAAAAATGTAATCCTGCTGTTGGTGCCGCTACTGCCCCTTCATTTTTTGCATAGATTGTTTGATAACGTTCTTCATCTTCTGGCTCTACATCTCTTCGAATATATTTTGGAAGGGGTGTTTGTCCTAGTTCTGTTAATTTTCGTCTAAATTCTTCATAAGATCCATCAAACAAAAATCTTAATGTTCGACCTCTAGAGGTGGTGTTATCAATAACTTCGGCAACTAAACTCTCATCATCACCAAAATATAACTTATTCCCAATTCTAATTTTTCGAGCTGGATCTACTAAAACATCCCAAAGACGCTGTTCTGCGTTGAGTTCTCTAAGTAAAAATACTTCGATACGAGCACCTGTTTTTTCTTTATTTCCAAAAAGTCTTGCTGGAAAAACCTTGGTATTATTTAAGATCATTACATCTTTCTCATCAAAATAATCAATAAGATCTTTGAAATATTTGTGTTCAATGGTTTGTTTTTCTCTGTTCAATACCATTAAACGCGCTTCATCTCTGTGCTCCGAGGGATATTCTGCTAGAAGGTGGTCTGGTAAATCGAAGTTAAAATGGGATAGTTTCATTTGTTATAATTTTTTACAAGTTGCAAATATACAATCTGAAAATAGGCGTTGTCAAGTAAATAGGGGTTTATTTTTTAATTACTCTATTGTGAATCCAAGCGTTTGAAGATCGTTCCAAAAATCTGGGTAAGATTTAGAAACGACTTCTGCATCACTAACAAAAAGTTTTGTTTTTAGGGCAAGTGGCGCAAAGGCCATAGCCATTCTGTGGTCGTTGTATGTACTGATGACAACATCAGAATTTAGTTCTAATGGTGTTTTCATGTGTAGGCTGTTTTGGGTAATTTCAATAGTTGTTCCTAATTTTTTGATTTCATTTTGGAGCGCAACTAATCTATCCGTTTCTTTAATTTTAAGGGTGTGTAACCCTGTCAAATCGCAATCAATTTTTAATCCTAAACATGTTACACAAATAGTTTGAGCAATGTCTGGAGCATGAGACAAATCGAGTGATAGACACTTTGGTAATGGCAGTTCAATTTTTTTTAAAGTGAGTGTTGTTCCATTAAAAGTACTTTCAACACCCAAATCTTTATAGATATGCTGAAGCACTGCATCGCCTTGTAAACTTGTTGATTTGTATGCCGAAATAGCTATTTGAGTCCCCACAGGGCTGAGCGCAACAATACTATAAAAGTAAGAGGCAGACGACCAATCGGACTCTATAACAAAAGTTTTTGGTACAAATTGATGCAATGGAGAAACTGTAATGGTATAGGAATCAAAACTTGTTTGGACCCCCAAATCATTAAGTAATGATAATGTCATATTGATGTAGGGAGTCGATGTAATTTTTCCTTCCAGACGTAGCGTTAATCCATTTTCTAATGTGGGTGCAATCAAAAGTAGTGCAGATATGTATTGACTACTAACATTAGCTTTCAAGACCACACTGTTTTTTGTTAGTGCTTTTCCTTCGATCAGTAAAGGCGGATACCCTTCATTTTTGGTGTAAGAAATACAAGCGCCTAGAGAGTTCAATGCATCGACTAAAATTTGAATTGGACGTTCTTGCATTCGTGAAGAACCTGTAAGTGTTGTGGTCTTTCCAGAGCGAGTTGCAAAATATGCTGTCAAAAAGCGCATGGCTGTTCCAGCATGATGAATATCCACAATAGTATGTTCTGTGTCTTCTACACTTAGAGCTTTTTGCATCAACTGGCTGTCATCAGAATTGGATAGATTTTTTATTTCTAACCTTTCAAATAAAGCTTGAAGCAATAACACTCTGTTAGATTCACTTTTTGAACCTGTAATTTTCAGTTCAGAAAACGACTTAATATTGGATTTGTTTAATTGAACCTTCACCTTTATTGTAATTTTTTGTTGGCATGATGACGATTATGATCGCGCTTTGTTTTAAGCTCTAATTTTTTATCAAACACAGCTTGCAAATCTACTCCCGTTTGATTGGCCAAACAAAGTACTACAAAAACAACATCGGCCAATTCTTCGCCTAGATCTTTATCTTTGTCCGATTCCTTTTCGCTTTGCTCCCCATAACGGCGTGCAATAATACGGGCTACCTCCCCTACTTCTTCAGTGAGCTGCGCCATATTGGTAAGCTCATTAAAATAACGAACACCATGCGTTTTTATCCATTCATCGACTGTTTTTTGTGCATTTTGAAGATTCATAACTTTCTATTTTACAAAGAACTAAAGTAGTTAATGTCCTTTTGATATCAAATAATATCCCTTTAAATTAACTTAGAATTATTCACGGTTTTTGGTGTCTATAATAATCGTTACAGGGCCATCGTTCAAGAGTTCAACTTTCATATCTGCCCCAAAAACTCCAGACGGAACGTCCTTTCCTAAATCTTGTTTCAACTGATTTATAAACTGCTTATAAAGAGGGGTTGCAACTTCTGGCCGTGCGGCTTTTATATAACTTGGTCGATTGCCTTTTTTGGTTTGAGCATGAAGCGTAAATTGGCTAATGACTAATGCTTCAAAATTTTGATCTATTAATGATAAATTCATCAAGCCATTACTGTCGCTAAATATTCTAAGGTTTGAGATTTTCTTACTCAACCATTTTACATCATCGAGGGAATCTTCAGAAACAATCCCAAGAAAAATCAATACTCCAGATGCAATTTGACCTTTAATCTTATGATCTATTGTTACACTTGCTTTTGTAACTCTTTGAATTACTGCTCTCATGGAGTATCGTATGAATCGGTTCGATAATTAGCATCTTCACCTTCCAAAATTTGTAAATACGATTTGTAGCGCGATGCGGCTATTTCTCCAGATTCAACCGCTTGTTTTACAGCACATTTTGGCTCGTGTAAATGAAGACAATTATGGAATTTACAATCTGATTTTATGCGAAATAATTCTGGAAAATAATGGTCTAATTCTGTAGGCTCCATATCGACAACACCAAACCCTTTGATGCCAGGGGTGTCAATAATATGTGCATCAAAACTCAAGTCGAACATTTCTGCAAAAGTGGTGGTGTGTTGTCCTTGTTGATGCAGTTCTGAAATGGCTTTTGTTTTTATATTCAGTCGTGGTTCAATCGTATTTACAAGTGTGGACTTGCCTACCCCAGAATGTCCAGAAAACATACTGGTTTTTCCTTTCATTTTTGACTTTACAACGTCTAAGTTTTCGCCCTCTTTAGCCGATATTTTGATGCAATCGTAACCAATTTTAGAATACACTTGAATTAAATTTTTCACAATGGCTTCAGTGGCGCTATCATAAGCATCCGTTTTGTTGAACACCAAAATGGCTTCAATTTGGTAAGCTTCGGCAGTCACCAAAAAACGATCTATAAAACTGGTAAATGTTGGCGGATTGTCGATAGTAATTAACAAAAAAACCTGATCGATATTACTCGCAATAATATGCGTTTGCTTGGAGAGATTTACAGACTTTCTAACGATATAATTTTTTCGTGGGTGAATGGTTTTTATCACTCCAGTCTTTTTATTGTTGCTGGTTTCTAAATCAAAATCTACTACATCGCCCACTGCAATTGGATTGGTACTTTTAATGCCTTTCATACGGAATTTACCTTTGATACGGCACTCAAAAAAAGCACCACTCAAAGCCTTGACAGTGTACCAACTTCCTGTCGATTTATAAACCGTTCCCGTCATATATTTAATAGCATTAGAAGACACAAAGAAACAAATTTCTTTTTACAACATAATATGTTTCAACTTGTATGAATAACAAAGGGTGCAATAGCACCCTTTGTTTTATCCTTTCAAAATTTGTTTTTGATGATTAATGGATTCTTGGTGAATTGCTTTAAAGAGTTTTAAAATAAACTCTTCGCTAAGGTTGTGTTGTTCGCCTTCGAGGACCATTTTACCCAAAATTTCATTCCATCGTTTGCTTTGCAAAACAGCTACATTTTTTTCTTTTTTGAGTGCTCCAATAGCTTCAGCAACTTTCATACGTTTACCTAAAGTTTCCAAAAGCTGATTATCTACTACATCAATTTGTGCTCGTAATTTTTGGAGCTCACTAGTATAGTCTGCTTCTGTTGTACTTACATTACGGATTTTTAAATCCTTGGTGTACTGAATTAGTGTGCTAGGTGTAATTTGCTGTGCAGCATCACTCCATGCGTTATCGGGATCAAAATGAGTTTCAATCATCAAACCATCAAAGTTTAAATCCAATGCTGTTTGACATACATCAAAAACCATATCGCGTTTTCCAGTGATGTGAGAAGGATCGTTGATGAGTGGTAGGTCTGGAAATTTTGTTTGTAATTCTATAGCCAATTGCCACTCTGGATTATTTCTATATTTTGATTTTTCATAGGTTGAAAACCCTCTGTGAATGACACCAAGATTTTTGATGTTTGCAGATGCCAATCGCTCTACAGCACCAAGCCAAAGTGCAAGGTCTGGATTGACTGGATTTTTAATCAAAACAATCTTATCGGTACCTTCTAGAGCATCGGCAATTTCTTGAACAATAAACGGGCTTACTGTTGAGCGTGCGCCAATCCAAAGCAAATCGACATCGTGTTCTAGCGCCAACTCAACGTGTGCTCTATTGGCCACTTCTGTTGCCGTTTTCAGTCCTGTTTCGGCTTTTACTTTTTGCAGCCATTTGAGTCCCAAAGCACCTACCCCCTCAAAATTTCCAGGTCGTGTTCTTGGCTTCCAAATACCAGCACGAAAATAACTGACATCTGAATCTTTGAGTTCGTGAGCAATTTTTAAAACTTGCGCTTCTGTTTCGGCACTACACGGCCCTGCGATCACTAGCGGATGCTCTAATTGCAAATCATCTAGCCATGTTCTAAGTTGTTTACTATTTTCCATAGTGTCTTGTTTAAGAAATTCCTTTTAGTATTGTTTTTATATAATTTGTATTCTTCATTTCGTTTCGAATGGCCTCAAAATTCTCAGACTCCATCAATTGTTTAAAATGTGTTAAATTTTGAATGTATTCGTCTAATGTTTCAATAACATTTGTTTTATTTTGTTCAAAAATAGGCGCCCACATTTCGGGCGAGCTTTTTGCGAGGCGCACTGTAGATTCAAATCCACTACCAGCCATATCAAAAATATTACTTTCGTTTTTTTCTTTTTCAATGACAGTTTTCCCAAGCATAAATGAACTGATATGCGATAAATGAGACACATACGCAATATGTTTGTCATGATCTCTAGCATTCATATGGCGAATACGCATACCAATAGATTCAAAAATTGCAATGACCTTTTTGGATAACTCTAAATCTGTTTTTTCAATATCACAAATGATATTTGTTTTGTTTTGAAACAACCCCAAATGTGCTGCTTTTGGTCCTGAAAATTCTGTCCCTGCAATAGGATGATTAGCCAAAAACTGTGAACGCTTTGGATGACGATCCGCAATCCTACAAATGGCTTCTTTTGTAGAGCCCATGTCCACAATAATACTTTGTTTTGGGATAAGGGACAAAAGCGTTGGCAATAGTTTTAAAGTCGCATTTACAGGAATTGCTAAAAGCACCATATCGGCATTTTTTACATCCTCTAAAACTGCTTTTTTATCAATTAATCCTAACTCTAAGGCGGTTGCCAAATGGGCCTCATTCTGGTCAATACCATAAATAACAACATCCGATTTTAGAGCTTTTAAATCTAAAGCAAAACTTCCTCCAATAAGTCCTATTCCTATGATATATACGTTTCTCATGTACTGCGTTTTATGGCTTCTTTTATAGATGCTTCATTGGCACACAAAGAAAAACGTACATAGCCATTTCCGTTGGATCCAAAAATAGTTCCAGGGGCTACAAATATATTTTTCTTATAAAGTAATTCATCAATAAAATACTCAGAATCAACGCCTTGTGGTAGTTTTGCCCAAACAAACATCCCTGATGTTTTTGGATCAAAATCACAACCTAATTGCGTTGCTAATTGCCAAACAAGTTGTCGACGTTTTTCATAAATAGTATTCAATTCCTTAAACCATTCTTTTGATGATTTTAGCGCCTCAATAGCACCCTTTTGAACGCCATAAAACATTCCAGAATCCATATTACTCTTTACCTTAATGACATTTTCTATGTGATGGGCCGCGCCAGAAAGCATACCTACACGCCAGCCTGCCATATTGAACGTTTTACTCAGTGAATTTAATTCTAAGCACACCTCTTTAGCGCCTTCATAATTGAAAATACTTGTTGGGTTGTCATTCAAAATAAAACTATAAGGATTGTCATTTATCAACAAAATCTTGTGTGCTTTTGCAAATTGGATCAAGGCCGTCAAATGTGCTTTTGAAGCTTTAGTTCCTGTTGGCATATGTGGATAATTTACCCACATGAGCTTGACTTTGGATAAATCCATTTTTGACAATTCGCCAAGATTTGGTTGCCATTGTGATTCGGATTTTAAATCATAAAAAATTGGCGTTGCCCCCATGAGTTTTGTAACGGAGTTATAGGTTGGATAGCCCGGATTGGGAATAAGCACAGCATCCCCTTCATTGAGGTAAGCCATAGAAATGTGCATAATTCCTTCTTTACTTCCCATGAGTGGTAAAATTTCAGATTCAGAATTTAATTCTACACTATAATTATTTATATAAAACTCAGAAATTGCCTTTCTAAGTTCCGGCAATCCTTGATAACTCTGGTATTTATGAGCAGTACTTGCAGAAAGACTTGTGTTGAGAGCTTCTACTACTTGTGGTGGTGGTGGCAAATCGGGGCTGCCAATACCGAGATTGATCACTGGTTTTCCGTCTGCAAGAAGTGCACGTACTTCTTTCAATTTTCTTGAAAAATAATACTCTTCAACGGTATGTAATCGGCGGGCTACACTACTCATTTTTTGGCGTTTTCATATTCTCCTAAAACTTTAAATTCTTCGGCCATTATGGTCATGATGGCCTTTGCTTTGTTATAATCTTCAAAAGCATCAAATGTAACATCTACAAAAAAAGCATATTTCCAAGGCGTATCAATTTTTGGTAAGGATTGAATTTTTGTTAAATTTAATTTACAATCGCTCATCACATTTAACATTGCGGCCAAACTTCCTCGCTTATGATCTAACATAAATTTCAAAGAAGCTTTATTGATTTTTGTTGATGAATTTTGATTTCGTTCAACAATTACAAAACGCGTTTCGTTCTGCGGTATGGTTTGAATGCTTTTCTCTAAAATTTTTAATTGATAAATTTCTGAAGCGGTTTCGCTTGCAATGGCTGCAATTCCAAAAAGTTGTTGGTTATGAATTCGTCTCGCCACTTCTGCGGTGTCGCTATCCTCTACCAATTTGATATGTGGGTATTGATCAAAAAAGGCTTTACATTGCAACAATGCCATTGGATGCGAGTGGACTTCTTTGATGTCATTTATTTCTTGCCCAGAAAGAGCCATCAAATTATGCTGAACATCCAAATAATATTCTCCAGTTATATAAAGCGCGTTGGAATCGATTAATGCATAATTTGGAATTATTGAGCCTGCAATAGAATTTTCTAGTGCCATGATTGCTGCATCAGAATTGTGTTTGACAAGACTACTGACCACCTCATTGAATGTTAAAAAAGGTAATGTTTCAACCGCCTCTAAAAAATAATGTTTAGAAACAATATCATGAAACGATCCTTGAATTCCTTGTATGGCTACTTTTTTTATCATAAAAAAAAATCTCGGCTTTTGGACCGAGACTTACATTGAATATTTTTGTTTAAAATTATACAAAAAAAGTCTCGTTCTTTTCGCTAAAAAAGAAATAAAACCAGCTATAAGTTGTATAATTTGCGTACTTCATTATATGTAATAAGTGGCTAAAGTAGATATTTTTTTTTCAAAACAAAATTCAATTTTATTTTTTTTGAAGTTCTCTGGTAATTTTCAATGATTCTGAAATAAATCAAGGTTAAATTGAAGAATAGTTATTTTTTAGACTATTTTTTGAAATTCCTTAATCAATCTAAAAAGATTAAAGATCCTGTGTAGAGTTCAGTTATATCTACATTGGGGGGCTCATTGACAGAAATTAAATGCCCCGTGCTTCGTAACACGCCACTCAAAGATTGAAGTGGGTGTATGGTCATATCGTGGCTACTGCGATGGGAAATTGTAACGTCTTGCGCCAAAAGATTAGCTCCAAAAAAAGCAGTTGTTCCAGAGTAAAACCCAACAAAAAGCGCATCTGTACGCCCAGAAATAAAAAATTGAGAACTATTGTTTGATGTGATTCTAATGCTTTGATTCTGAATTTTTAAATTGAAATCCCCTGAACTGATATTGTCTTGATTAAAATTTTCGGAAATTAATTTAAGATTGGGAAAGGTCAATACTCCTATAGATTTTATGGTGTATTGTGAATCACTTCTAATTTCTGTAAGATTTGGGGTCGTTACAATAATTTTTGTTGGCGCATAGCTGCGCACCCAATTGCATTGATTGTGGTCGTTGAGCGTCAGCAAACCATTATGAACAACATATTGTATATCAGAAATGAGATGCGCTCCAGATTCAATTTTGAGATGATATTCTGGTCCTTGATTGATAATTAATTCAATGTTTTCATTAACCAAAATACGATCAAATGAATCAACATTTTGTTCTATTATTGTCAAATCTCCTGCCGTTTGAATACAATCCGATATGTTGTCTTTTGCGCAAGAGACCATTATAAAAATGATACCATAAAAAAATGCTTTTCTCATAAGCGTATTCCAATACTAAATTCTAGAGCTTCGGCCTTTGCTGCATGCGATTTAAGGGTGGCGCTCATAAACCATTTTGATGTTAAATAGTGCTTTATTCCTATTCTATTATACACTCGCCCTTCAAAATCAAAAGGAGAATATACATAATATCCTAGTTGCGTTTGAACAGAACTTTTTCCAAAAAGTAGTTCGTGACCCACATAAACTCCAAGGCGCTTGTAATCCAAATCATTACTAACATTGGATTCTGGATAGGCAACACTTTGATAATATATAAGTTCTTTTAAAAATTTTGAATTAAAATATTCTCCACCAATCATTATTAAACTTTTTGGATTGAGACGTTTTTCGGCAAATGCTGAAAAAATATAAAACGGAAATTGAGGAGTGCCCACAACATCACTTTGATTGATTCCTGTTCTAAACAACAAACCAAACATAATTTTTTTATCTATTGTTTCCTCTTGGATATCAAGTTCTTTAGTAGTTGTGTCGCTTTCAAGAGATGCCCTAAACCCAATATTGAACGTTACGGAATTGATACTTGTATTTGGGGCCTTAATATTGGCATTTGATAAATGCAATAGCGTTGCTCCGACTTGAACACCAATAGGCCCAAAAAGCTGAGGGCGGACATAATTGAGCATCAAATAGGTGCCGCTTAGTAAATCTGAGCCAAAAGCTATGTTTTTAGGGTTTTCTAGTTTATCATATGGATTGGTCGCGTAAGAAATACCTTGTGCAACACGCAGCATTAAATGTCTTTTAAAAAAATAAAAATTATAGTGTCCATACAAACCGTAAGAAGAACCAAGCGTGGGTGTATTAAAGTTTTGAGCTACAAAGGAGGCTCCAAATTCGGGGGAATTATAACGCGAATGCCATAGTTTTTTGCCGGAAACACGTTTGTTCCAACCTAATATAAAGCCATTGGGATGCCCTTGAATCAGATGGGCTATATCGTCATTGTGTCGCGCAATATTTCCTGAAAAAATATTGAAATCAATAAATGAATTGTACTTTTCTTTTTGAGCATTGCTCAAAAAAAAGAGGCACAAAAAAGCATATGTAAATAGGTGTTTTATCATCATATAAGCCGCTGTAAAACTAATTAAATATTGCTGTAAAATCATATATGAGAATAAAAGATTTTTTTTTCGCTCTTTTATATCTAAATTTGTCGCCGACTAATAGAGGATAAATTTGATCTGATTGCAACCTCATTAAAAAAAGCTAAAGCAGTACAACTCCCTTTAGCACGTTGCACTTATTTTTCCTCATAAAATAAATTTATGAGTTACTTATTTACATCTGAAAGCGTTTCTGAAGGCCACCCAGATAAGGTTGCCGATCAAATAAGCGATGCTATAATTGATCATTTTTTGGCTTTTGATCCACAATCCAAAGTCGCCTGTGAAACTTTAGTGACAACAGGTCAAGTTGTTTTGGCTGGTGAAGTCAAATCCAAGACATATTTGGATGTTCAACAAATAGCTAGAGACACCATCAATAAAATTGGCTACACCAAAGGCGAGTATATGTTTGATGGCAACTCCTGTGGGGTATTGTCTGCCATTCACGAGCAATCCGACGACATCAATAGAGGGGTCGATAAAGAAAATCCCGAAGATCAAGGGGCTGGAGATCAAGGGATGATGTTTGGCTACGCTACCAACGAAACTGAAAATTTTATGCCATTGGCATTGGATCTTTCTCATTTCATTTTGAAAGAATTGGCACAATTACGACGCGAAAACAATGAGATTACGTATTTGCGCCCAGATTCTAAAAGTCAAGTCACTATTGAATACAGCGATGATAATGTGCCATTACGCATTGATTCTATTGTAATTTCAACCCAACATGATGATTTCTCTGATGATGAAAAAGAAATGCTTAACACCATTGAAAAAGACATCAAAACAATATTAATTCCTCGAATAATTGCCAAATTACCAAAGGCCACACGAGCGCTGTTTAGTGATAATATAACTTATCACATTAATCCAACAGGGAAGTTTGTCATTGGTGGCCCTCATGGCGATACTGGACTTACAGGGCGTAAGATTATTGTAGATACTTACGGCGGAAAAGGCGCTCATGGTGGAGGTGCATTTTCGGGAAAAGATCCCAGTAAAGTAGATCGTTCTGCGGCCTATGCAATGCGTCATATTGCCAAAAACATGGTCGCTGCTGGAGTGTGTTCAGAAATTTTGGTCCAAGTCAGCTATGCCATTGGTGTGGCCGAACCTATGGGCGTTTTTGTAGATACCTATGGCACCTCCAATGTGGATTTTAACGATGGTGCTATTGCGCAAAAAATTACCAAACTTTTTGATTTGCGCCCTGCTGCCATTGAAAAGCGTCTAAAACTTCGCACCCCTATGTACAGCGAAACTGCCGCTTATGGCCATATGGGACGTACAAACGAAACTGTAGAAAAAGTATTTTACTTGCCTAATGGCGAAAAACGAGTGTTAGATGTCGAACTTTTTACTTGGGAAAAATTGGATTATGTAGAAGCCATTAAAACCGCTTTTGGGCTTTAAATAGCTCTTTTTTTTAATCAAAAATGCCATGCTTTGCGTGGCATTTTTAGTATAAAATTTGTTTTGATTATAATTCATAACGGACACGAAATGTAATGTATCGTGGCTGAATAAAATACTCTGTCGCACTTACAGAAACCGTTCCTGCGCTACTTTGACTTTGTGCTCTAGTATCCAATAAGTTCGTCGCTTTAACCTCATATTCAAACTTCGAATCTTCATCTTTTCGATAGGATAAAGACGCATTCCAAAACTCAAACGTATTAATGGTGCTGTTTTCATCGCTAAAATCGTTGTAAGAATAATCTGTTCTAAATGTAAATGATTTTAAGAACAACGCATCCAATTCTATCGTTGGGCTTTTGGTAAAGAACTTAGTACTGTTCTCCCCTAAATTATTATCCTGAATCGTATAGCGATAACTCACATCTAAATTAGGTGCTGTTCGAAAATTTGTACGAACTTGAGCTCGGTAGGTTTGTGAAAAATTTTCATTGACAGATCGTCTATTTTGAATAAACTGATTGAATTTCGAATAATTAAAATTGGCTCGAATTGTTCCTCGAATTTTTCCAAACGTACGTTGAAAACGCCCATTTGCCGTTACACTCTCATCCGCAAAAGGGGAGTTGAATGGCGAAGAAACACGAATGACACTGCCCGGTTGAAATATAGACTCTGTACGGATATTATCAATACTCTTGTTATAATTGATACTTGCAAACACATTCGTGTAATTGAACATATTGAAGCTGTAATAAAATAAATTTATATTGTGTGACAACGCATTTTCTAATGCTGGACTTCCACTAAATAAAGCATTATAATTATTCAATACCAGTCCACTAGCAAAATTTGAAACATCTGTAAATTGCGTTTGCATGCTATAGGTTAGGTTTAGTGTTTCGCTTTTTTTGAGTTGTACAATAACATTCAAATCTGGTAAAAATCTAAAGAAATTATCTGTTACCTTCTGACCAAATTGGGTATTATTCACATTATACATATGCCCAGAAACACCTGGGGTAATGGTAAAAATACCCGTTTTTAGGCGGTAGTGAAACCCTAAATATATATCAGAAAAATTATAATCTATAGCATTGATATCAACACCATCATTAATTGTTGGGGTAGTGTCAAGTTGAGAATTATCATCTAAAAATTGAAAAATATTAGAGTCAAATTTCTGATGACTTAAAATGGTTCCAAGCGTAAAATTGATATTACTTTTCTTATTTAAAATATTCCAATAGTCCAATTTAGCATCCAATTGGTTGGATTGGACACGCTTTTCTTGAGCCAAATTATAGTTGCTTTGGCTGTCATCTAATCCCAAATTGGCGGCTGTCCCACCATAATTGAGTTTATCTTCCAATATTGCATTGTAAAATGGATCTTCATCCTTAATCACATGTTGAGCTTCAAGAGCAAAAATATTGTTCTCATTCAAGGTGTAATAATAATTCAGATTTTGGTTAAAATTAAAAGGTGTTGTTTCTTCTAATTGATCAATATTATTGTTGATCGATGAGAAAAAACGTTGATCTTGTTCACTTTTAGACATCTGACCAAAAATTTCATACTCCATTTGATTATTGGCATTGGGCTGATATTTTGAAGACAATTTTAGCATCCCAAGGTTATTTTCCTGTACCGTATTACTTTCCGTTCTTTCGTCTGGAATGTTCAAATCTGGATTGGTGTACTGAATTGTTCTATTTTCTTGCAATTCGTTTCTACTGTTTGAGAAAATGGCAAATCCTCCTAAATCTAGTGTTTTCTTTGGCGACCAGCTAAAGTTGGTTGCCGCAAATTTTGTATTGATATCTTTCGCTCGATTATTTTGCAAGGTCAAAAACCCAATATCATTGTTTCCTAAATTTATATTTGTTCCACTGCTCAAACTCGGCCGTCTAAAGCCCCCCGTGAAATTGAAATAATCTCTTCGAGTAAAAGCCACTTCGCCAATGTTATTCAAATCTCCTATAAAATTGATGCTATAATCGGGACTGTAATAAAATAATTTCGGCTGCGCCAAATACAATGTTTCTTGATCAGAATCTCCAGCACCAGCCGTGACATTTCCAAACCAAAAATTCTTTTTCCCTTCTTTCAATTTGATATTAATCGCTACATTATTTTGATTATTAGTTACACCACCCAACTGGCTAACCTCAGAGTAATTTTTCAAAACCTGAACTTTATCTACAGCATTTGACGGGATATTTTTTGTAGCTAATTTTGAATCTCCATCAAAAAAATCTTTCCCCTCAACCATAAGCTTTGTGACAACTTTACCCTCAACTTCTACTTGACCATCGTCATTAATTTCTACACCAGGCAGATTTTCCAAAACATCTTCTAATTTTCGTTCTGTACCTTTATTAAAAGAATCTGCGTTGTAAACTAAGGTGTCGCCACTAATTGTAACAGGCATTTCATACGTAAGCTCCACTTCCTCCAAGGCATTGTCTTCTTGTAGCATAAAATTTTGAGTCGCATTCGAATCACCAGTTTCTAAAGCTTGTGTCAACGATTTCATCCCTATATAACTCACTTGAATTGAATAGGTTGTGTTCTTTTTCAAATCCAGACGATACCTTCCCTTATCGTTTGTAATGCCGTAAGAATCTAAGGCGCTTGTTGCTTTATTGATCGCAATAACATTGGCAAGTTCTAACGGATTTCCTAATGAATCTTTAACAATCCCTTCCAATTTTACTTGAGAAAAAGACAGTCCGAAAAAGAAGAGCAAAAGTATAGTTAAGTAATATTTCATTATTAAATTTTTTAAAATTAAAAGAGGGTATTAGTTTCTACCACGTCCTCGTCCGCCACGCCCACGATACATCTCTCGCATTTCCTCCATTTTTTTCTTGACGGTAGCGTTATAATCTGTTCGAGAAATGACTTTCCCTTTTTCAGGAGCTTCGATTTCAATTTTTTGTTGAGGGTTCATGGTGATTTTGCTACACAAAATTGTGGTACGATCGGCATTAACCTCAAGGATTAAACCTGGCAACCCCCAGTATTCTCCAGGACCTTGATTTACAGGAATTTGTAGCGTGTACCATGCCGTAATTTCAATGGTTTTTGGAACTTCAATTTCATCAGAAACGGAAGTTGTTTTGGTAGAATCTGTTTTTGTTGCTTTGTCTTGATTATTTCGATCTCTTCTTCGCATACTTCGCCAATCAAATTCATCGACAGTTTTTGTCGCTGTTGCTTTCATGCACAAATATTGCCCAATTTGCTTTGTTTCTGTACCTAGCTTCCAATCTAATTTTTGCAACGAATCTGTAATTAAAAATTGCCTTCCAAAAAATTCTTGATCTTGAATGAACTGTTGTGTTTTTACGTTTTTATACTGTGGTCCAGCCGAAAAACTATTGCCCCACATCCCAAAACCGCGCTGACCTGGCGCTTCCAGTACCTCTTCTTCCTTGAAAATAGAAGACACCTTATCGAAAGTCAAAATGTAAGTTTTTTCAAACATACTGCGCATTCGCTCCATGATTTGTTTTTTTTGAGCTTCACTCATCTGTTGACCACCCCAACTGTCTAGGTCTGGATTGGTTTTGGACATATAATAAGCTTTTCCTTGAAAATCCTGTGCAAAAACAAAGGCACTGGAAATTAAAAGTGTAAGAATAATGCTGCGTTTTAAAGTCATTTTTTGGTTAATTTAAATGTTATGCAAATTTATATTTTGTTTAATAATATGGCGTTAAATTATTCACAAAAGGAATTATCCTCCAATTCGAATTTGAAACGAATTTTCACCTGAATCCCTTCTGTCGTTTTGCTCACTCATTTCTTTCATTTTTTTCTTCATAATCTCATCATATTCCTTTTGAGACACTTGTTTTCCTTTTTTGGGCTCAGAAATTTCAATTTTTTTATCAGGATTAATGGTAATTTTACTACACAAAATTGTTAAGTCTCCGTCATTGATTTCTAAAATAAGTCCTGGTAAACCTTGATAACTTTCTGGGCCATTACTTACTGGAATTTGTGGCGTGTACCATGCGGTTACCGTTATGGTTTTCATCTCAGAAGACACTTTTGAATCCTCGTCTTTGTCTTCATCATCGCTACTGCTAAAGGTCATCACAGAACTGGCTTCAATTTGCTTTGAATACGTTGCTTTATAGCATGTGTAATCTCCAATATTTTTAGTCTCGCCATGCAATTCCCATTCAATTGGTTGTAATTGGTCTTTAATGATAAATTGCTTCCCAAAAGTTTCTTGTTGATTGGTAAACAATTGATCTTTAATATTTTTAAACAAAGTGCCAGATCCGCCAGCAGATGAAATAAAAACCATACCACCTCCAGCTGCGGGCGGAGCCAAGGCTTCATCTTCCTTGTAGATAGAGGTGTTTTTGTCGAACGTAAGGATATAGGTTTTTTGAAACTCTTTTTTAAGCATATCCATAATTTGCTTTTGCATCTCTCCACCTCCAACTTGTGCACTATCAATTTTGATATCCAATTTTCGCTGTGTTTTGTAAGTTGCTACACCTTGAAAATCTTGGGCAAACAATGAAAAAGTAGAACTTAAAATTAGTATGATTAGTCTTGATAATATATTCATGATCTTCGCTATTTAAAAAAAATGTTTACGACATATAAGACGATTCAATTTCAAAAATGTAACAGTATTTAATTTTATTTTTTTGTATTTTCCAAGAATGAAAAATTTGAACTTATTTTTAATCCTGTTGATTGTCAACACAGTATATTCACAGCAGTCTCTAGAAGCTCGTTTTTTAAAAAAAATAAAGGCCGATTGGGATCATTTTGTTGGTGTAGATCAATTTGATGCATTGTATTTCATTGAAAATGAAACGCTTTACAAAAAAGAAAATAAGAAAATTCAAACCTACAGCAATCTACAATTAGGAAAAATTGATCATGTCCAGGTCTTTAATACCCTGAAAATTGTAGCGTTTCACAAGAATCAAAACACCGTTGTTTTGTTAGATAACCGCTTGGCAGAATTAGTTGACATAAATTTCAATACAATCGCCCCGTATCGAATATTAAACAAAGTGACTTTAGGAAGCGATACAACGTTTTGGATATTCAATACACTAACACTTCAACTTGAATTATTTGATTATGAAACGAACAAAACAAAACTTAGCACCATACCATTAGAGGATAGCGTATTAGTCATGAATAGTGATTATAACAATTTGTATGTGCTCACTCCTTCTTATTTCTATCAATTCAATTACACAGGGAGTTTGCTGCAAAAAATAAAAAACGATGGGTTTGAGGACTTCAGCGTTATGAATGGTGTTTATCTATTTAAAAAGAACAATAAACTCTATTACAAAGACCAGAATGCTAATGAATTTCGAAGTTTAGAAATTCCAAAAAATTTGATTAAACAGTTTTTTGTAATGAATCAAACCTTGTATATTTATGACGGTGAATTTCTTAACCATTACCAACTAATAAAAGATTAAATTATGCACATTGCAATTGCGGGAAACATTGGCGCTGGAAAAACAACTTTAACACAATTATTGGCAAAACACTATAAATGGGAGGCACAGCTAGAGGATGTTGTAGATAATCCATATTTGGATGATTTTTACAATCAAATGGAGCGTTGGAGTTTCAACTTACAGGTTTATTTTTTAAACAGCAGATTTCGTCAAGTTTTACAAATTCGCAAGAGCGGAAAAGACATCATTCAAGACCGAACGATTTATGAAGATGCGAATATTTTTGCACCAAATTTACACGCCATGGGTCTGATGACGAACAGAGATTTTGACAATTACAGCTCTTTATTTAATTTGATGGAAAGCTTAGTTGAAGCACCAGATTTGCTTATCTATTTGCGAAGCTCTATCCCAAATCTAGTAAGTCAGATTCATAAACGCGGTAGAGATTATGAAAACTCCATAAGTATAGATTACCTCAGCCGATTGAATGAGCGTTATGAAGCTTGGATTCATAATTACAAAAAAGGACGCCTTCTTGTTATTGATGTAGATGATTTAGATTTTGTGGAAAATAAAGAAGATTTAGGAGGGATTATCACTAAAATTGACGCTGAAATTAACGGTCTTTTTTAAAGGTTAAAAAATTAAGGCAATAAAAAAACCACGTTGAAAAAAATTCAACGTGGTTTTTTTTATGCTTTCTAATGAACTTACTCTTTTGTAATTTCAATTTGCTTGATCACTTTTTTTTCTGATTCTTTTTGGGTTTCAATAGAAACTTCGAACTCTTTAAGCTGTTGATCTACTTCAGCTTCAGTTCCAGAAAATGTTTTTTCGACAACAGATTCTACTCCGTTTTCGTTTGTAACATATTTGATTTTTGCAATTACACTTTCTGAATCATTTTGATCAAAAGCAACCTTAACTTCGACTTCATTATTTGTCATCGCGGTTTCGTCTCCAGAATGTCCCCCTAAAATTGGTGCAATTACTAATCCAATAAGACAAGTTAGTTTAATAAGAATATTCATGGAAGGTCCAGACGTGTCCTTGAAGGGATCTCCAACCGTATCGCCAGTGACTGCTGCTTTATGAGCATCAGATCCTTTATAGGTCATTTCGCCATTAATTTCTACACCTGCTTCAAAAGATTTTTTGGCATTATCCCATGCACCACCAGCATTGTTTTGGAAAATGGCCCAAAGTACACCAGAAACAGTAACTCCAGCCATATACCCTCCAAGCATTTCTGCTACAAGTTTATGATTATCTGGGTAAATTAATATTCCAACAAGTACGATTAAAATTGGAAATCCTATGGTTAATAACCCCGGCAATAGCATTTGTCTTAATGATGCTTTTGTAGAAATATCAACACATTTGTCGTATTCTGGTTTGCCAGTGCCTTCCATAATTCCTGGAATCTCTTTGAATTGACGTCTTACTTCTTCTACCATTTCCATGGCTGCTTTTCCAACAGAACTCATGGCTAATGCAGAAAATACTACGGGTACCATTCCTCCTACAAAAAGCATAGCAAGTACTGGTGCTTTGAATATATTAATACCGTCAATTTCTGTAAACGTTACATAGGCGGCAAATAGTGCTAATGCTGTAAGTGCTGCAGAAGCAATTGCAAAACCTTTGCCCGTTGCTGCTGTTGTATTTCCTACAGAATCTAAAATGTCTGTACGTTCACGGACAATGGGTTCTTGTTCGCTCATTTCTGCAATACCTCCCGCATTATCTGCAATTGGTCCAAAGGCATCAATAGCCAATTGCATTGCTGTTGTAGCCATCATTGCAGAGGCGGCCATAGCAACGCCATAAAACCCAGCAAAAGCATAGGAAGCCCAAATGGCAATTGCAAATAATAATACTGAAGAGAATGTAGAGATCATTCCTGTTGCAAGACCTGCAATAATATTAGTCGCAGCTCCAGTACTTGATTGTTGTACAATGTTTAAAATTGGTTTTTTACCTAATCCTGTATAGTATTCTGTAAATGACGAAATTGCACCACCAACAATAAGTCCAACTAAAGTTGCATAGAAAACTCGTATAGAAGAAATATTTTTTAATCCTTCGCCATAAAATTCCATTTGCATTGTTTCTGGAAGCATCCAAGTGACCAAAACAAAGCTTGCTATACCGACCAAAACAATAGAAGTCCAGTTTCCAATATTCAATGCTTTTTGCACTTGTGCTTCTTTAGCATCGTTAGAATTTATTTTTACAAGAAGTGTTCCTAAGATAGAAATGATGATCCCTACACCCGCAATGGCCATTGGCAATAAAATTGGTCCAATACCACCAAAAGCATCCGAAATACTTCCTCCCATATCTTTAATAATATAGTTTCCTAAAACCATAGCAGCTAGTACTGTTGCTACATAAGAACCAAAAAGATCGGCACCCATACCTGCAACATCTCCAACGTTGTCTCCAACATTATCTGCAATAGTTGCTGGATTTCGAGGGTCATCTTCTGGAATTCCAGCTTCTACTTTCCCCACCAAATCTGCACCAACATCGGCAGCTTTTGTATAAATACCACCACCTACACGTGCAAAAAGTGCAATAGATTCTGCACCCAATGAAAATCCGGCAAGCGTTTCAAGGACAATAGTCATATCGACAGTATTGGTCCATACACCATCCATAAATATTTGAAAGAAAAGTATGAAAAATGATGAAAGTCCTAAAACAGCCAGTCCTGCAACACCTAGTCCCATAACTGTACCACCACCAAAAGAAATTTTTAGCGCTTCTGGAAGACTTGTCTTAGCGGCTTGTGTTGTTCTGACATTTGTTTTTGTTGCAATACGCATCCCAATATTTCCCGCAACTGCAGAAAATACAGCACCAATAATAAAAGCCAATATAATAAGGTAACTTGTTGTTTCTACAACAGAGGCCACTCCAGCAAGAACAATACTTGCCCCAATAACAAAATATGTCAATAGTTTATATTCTGCTTTTAAGAACGCCAATGCGCCTACATAAATATGATCAGAAATTTCTTTCATTTTGCCATCTCCTGCATCTTGTTTCAAAACTGAAACTCTTTTGGCCCACATGTAGAGCAAACCTAAGGCTGCCATCACAATTGGCATATAAATCATCAATGCTTCCATAATTTAATTTTAATTGATTTTAAAGGCCACAAATGTAGTAAAATGAATAAGAATAGAAAAACTATTTTTTCGTGTCTATGACCTGAATTTTATTATTTGTATAATACTTTTTTTACAGCTTTTACAACATCGCTACTGTTTGGCAACCATTCCTCAAATAAAACTGGAGAATACGGTGCAGGTGTGTCTGCTGTATTGATTTTTATAATTGGGGCATCTAGATAATCAAATGCTTTTTGTTGTACTTGATATGTGATTTCTGTTGAAACATTTCCAAATGGCCATGCTTCTTCCAAAATAACCAATCTATTTGTTTTCTTGACAGATTCTAATATTGTATGAATATCCAATGGCCGTACAGTTCTCAAATCGATGACTTCACAAGAAACACCTTCTTTTTCCAATTCATCTGCAGCTTTATAAGCCTCTTTGATAATCTTACCAAATGACACTACGGTCACATCAGATCCTGTACGTTTGATTTCGGCAACCCCAATAGGTAAAATATATTCTCCTTCGGGAACTTCGCCTTTATCGCCATACATTTGTTCACTTTCCATAAAAATAACGGGGTCGTCATCTCGGATAGCTGCTTTTAAAAGTCCTTTGGCATCGTATGGATTGGAAGGCACAATGACCTTAAGCCCTGGACAGTTTGCATACCAGCTTTCAAAAGCTTGAGAATGCGTTGCAGCCAACTGACCTGCAGATGCTGTTGGACCACGAAAAACAATTGGACATTTGAATTGCCCTCCAGACATTTGTCTAATTTTGGCAGCATTGTTTATGATTTGATCAATTCCAACCAAGGAAAAGTTAAATGTCATAAACTCTACAATAGGTCTATTCCCTGTCATGGTAGAACCTACTGCAATCCCCGCAAAACCAAGCTCTGCAATAGGAGTGTCTATCACACGCTTCTCACCAAACTCGTCTAGCATACCTTTGGAAGCTTTGTACGCACCATTGTATTCTGCAACTTCCTCACCCATCAAGTATATACTTTCATCACGACGCATTTCTTCGCTCATCGCTTCGCAAATTGCTTCTCTAAATTGAATTGTTTTCATTCGCTGATTTTTGATGGGGCAAAAATAATAATAATGTGGAATAATAATTACATCATTTGTTTAAAATTTCCTATGCATGCATAGGAAATATGAACTTTTTTTGTAACTTCGTCAAAATATTTAGTTGGAACATTAAAAACACCCAAACAATGAAGATATTAGTATGCATAAGTCATGTCCCTGACACTACTTCAAAAATAAATTTTACAAACGACAACACTGCTTTCGACAGCACTGGTGTTCAATTTGTTATAAATCCTAATGACGAATTTGGTTTGACAAGAGCCATGTGGTTTAAAGAAAAACAAAACGCAACAGTAGATGTTGTGAATGTTGGAGGGCCAGAAACAGAATCCACTTTAAGGAAAGCTTTGGCGATTGGTGCCGATGCTGCATTTAGAGTAAATATGGCGCCAACAGATGGATATGCCGTTGCAAAGGAGCTCACAAAAGTCGCACAAGATGGTCATTATGACTTGATTATTGCTGGTCGTGAATCTATAGATTACAATGGCGGTATGGTCCCTGGAATGATGGCAACTGCCCTAGGGGCGAGCTTTGTAAACAACTGTATTTCTCTTGAAATTGAAGGCGAAAAAGCAACAGCAGTTCGAGAAATAGATGGTGGAAAAGAAACCCTTACAACTATGTTGCCTCTTGTAATCGGTGGACAAAAAGGCCTTGTAGAAGAAAGCGATCTAAAAATCCCAAATATGCGAGGCATTATGATGGCCAGAAAAAAACCACTCACCGTACTAGAACCCTCAGAAAATAAAACATTTACATCATCTGTTAACTTTGAAAAACCCGCACCAAAAGGCGCTATCAAAATGGTGGATGCCGATAATATTGACGAACTTATTGATCTTTTGCATAACGAAGCAAAAGTCATTTAAACTAAAAAACATATGTCTGTACTCGTATATATAGAATCTGATAATGGAGCCCTAAAAAAAGCGGCTCTGGAAGTTGCTTCCTATGGTCGTGCTTTGGCCAATACACTTAACACCAGTTTGAGCGCAGTTATTTTCTCTTCAGAAAATAATGAACTGCTAGCAAGCTACGGGGTTGATAAAGTATTAACTGTAGATTATTCAGAAAAATTTAATGCAAAAATTTATGCTGATATCATAACACAAGCCGCACAAAAAGAACAAGCAACTGTAGTGGTGTTGAGCAGTAGCGCAGATAGCCGATATCTTGCACCAATGCTATCTGTAGGATTAGATGGTGGCTATGTTCCAAATGTTGTTGAACTCCCAACGCAAACACAACCATTTACAGTAAAAAGAAGTGTTTTTAGTAATAAAGCATTTTGTGCAACAGAAATTTCAACAGCGGTAAAAATTATTGGACTGTCCAATAATGCCTTCGGACTTGTAGAACACCCTGTTTCTTCTCAAACCGAACCATTTTCTCCAAACATTATATCAACAGAAATCAATATTGAAAATGTGGACAAAGCCGCCAATAAAGTTACAATTGCTGATGCAGAAACCGTTGTTTCTGCCGGAAGAGGACTAAAAGGGCCAGAAAATTGGGGTATGGTTGAAGATCTTGCCGAAGTTTTGGGCGCAGCTACGGCTTGTTCAAAACCAGTATCAGATCTTGGTTGGAGACCTCACAGCGAGCACGTTGGACAAACAGGCAAGCCTGTTGCAAGTAACCTTTATATTGCTATAGGAATTTCTGGAGCAATACAACATTTGGCAGGAATTAATTCCTCCAAAGTAAAAGTAGTCATCAATACAGATCCTGAAGCGCCATTTTTTAAAGCAGCAGATTATGGTATTGTAGGAGACGCTTTTGAAGTGGTTCCAAAACTGATAGAAAAACTCAAAGAATTTAAGGCTCAAAATGGTTGAAAAAACCAATTCCCTTTAATTTATAGCTCGTTTTTATTTTAATTTATTAAAACTTAAAGACTTAAGTTTGGTATTTTAGGAATTAAAACTGTTATTTGTTAGCATAAATAATGAGTCTCGTTCGTTTAAACATAAAAGGCATTTCATATAGTCAAACGCAAAGCGGTGCTTATGCGTTGATTCTCAGTGAAGTAGATGGAGAAAGAAAATTACCAATTGTTATTGGTGCATTTGAAGCACAATCTATTGCAATTGCACTTGAAAAAGACATTCGACCACCACGGCCACTCACACACGATTTATTCAAAAACTTTTCTGACCGTTTTCATATTATCATTAAACAAGTTATCATTCACAAACTTGTTGACGGTGTTTTTTATGCATCATTGATATGCGAAAGTGATGGAAAAGAAGAAATTATTGATGCCCGTACAAGTGATGCCATAGCTCTTGCTTTGCGCTTTTCTGCGCCTATTTTTACATATAAAAATATTCTAGAAAAAGCAGGAATCATCCTCAAAATTAATCCTGATGAAGACCAAGACGAAAAGGACAATACAATGGTTTTTGAAGAAGCGTCATTTGAATCTACAGCAGACGATCAAAACACAGAACTTGAATATAATAATCTACCTTTACACGAATTAGAAGAATTACTACAAAAAGCAGTACAAGAAGAAGACTATGAAAAAGCTGCAAAACTAAGAGATGAAATCTCAAAACGATAACCAAATTAACGCATGAAAAAAATCATATTTCTATTTATTTTACTTGTTAGTCAACTGGCATTAGGTCAAGAAAATTCAAGTCAAATAATTGATAGTCAAGGATTTAGCTTAGATAGTTTATTAAGAGGAAGTCTTGGAATGCTTGTTCTTTTGGGAATTGCAATTTTGTTGAGTACAAACAGAAGAGCTATCAATTGGAGAACGGTTGGGTTTGGATTAGGGGCGCAACTCGTACTTGCCGTTGCTGTTTTGAAAGTTGAGTTTGTTCAGAAAATTTTCAAAGGCATTGGAGGGCTTTTTCTCGCTGTACTTGACTATACACAAAAAGGAACAGAATTTCTTTTTGCTGCGTTTAGCACAGGTAAAATTGATACTTCGCTCAACACATTTGCCATTTCGATACTTCCCACCATTATCTTCTTTTCTGCACTAACCTCACTGTTATTTTACCTAGGGGTCATTCAAAAAGTCGTAAAAGTATTCGCTTGGCTTTTAACAAAACTACTACAAGTTTCTGGTGCCGAAAGTTTGAGTGTTGCTGGAAACATCTTTTTAGGACAAACAGAAGCACCGCTAATGATCAAAGCGTATTTGGAAAAAATGAACCGTTCTGAAATCCTTCTAGTCATGATAGGTGGCATGGCCACTGTTGCAGGGGGTGTTTTAGCAGCGTATATTGGATTCTTAGGCGGTGAAGACGAAGTTCTTAGACAATATTATGCCAAACACTTATTGACAGCATCAGTAATGGCCGCGCCTGGTGCGATAGTAATTTCAAAAATTTTATATCCTCAAACAGAAGCTATCAATAATGATGTATCCGTTTCTCAAGAAAAAGTAGGTTCAAATATTCTAGATGCCATTGCCAACGGGACGACAGAAGGGTTAAAACTTGCATTCAACATTGGAGCCATGCTCTTAGTGTTTTTGGCATTTATTGCTATGCTCAATGGTATTTTGGGGTGGTTAGGCGATTTTGGAGGGCTAAATGAATGGGTTAAAGCCAATACGCCTTATCAAGAATTTTCATTAGAATTCATACTAGGATATGCCTTTGCGCCACTTATGTGGTTGATTGGAATAGCCAAAGAAGATGTTGCACTTATGGGGCAACTCCTAGGAATAAAACTTGCAGCAAGTGAATTTGTTGGGTATATTCAACTTGCAGATTTAAAAAATCCGATGGAACTTGTACACCTAAAATATGAAAAATCCATAGTCATGGCTACCTATATGCTTTGTGGTTTTGCCAATTTTGCTTCTATTGGAATTCAAGTCGGCGGAATTGGATCATTGGCCCCTGGCCAAAGAAAAACACTGTCGGAATTAGGAATGAAAGCACTTATTGGTGGCACTATAGCTTCTCTTCTTTCTGCAACCATAGCCGGGCTAATTATTGGATAATAATTTCGTTGATAACTTTTGAAATTATTCTCCTCTAACCCTTTATATTCAGTATGGCATTAATTATTTTTAAACCTCATAATTCATCATATATATGAAGCAATATCTTGATCTTGTAAACCATGTTTTAGAACACGGAAATGAAAAAGGGGACCGCACAGGAACGGGTACAAAAAGTGTTTTTGGATACCAAATGCGCTTCGATTTGAGCGAAGGATTTCCAATGGTAACCACAAAAAAATTACATTTAAAGTCTATTATTTATGAATTGTTGTGGTTTCTTAAAGGAGATACCAATACAAAATATCTCACAGAAAATGGCGTTCGAATATGGAATGAATGGGCAGATGAAAACGGTAATTTAGGACCTGTGTACGGCCATCAGTGGCGCAATTGGAATAGCGATGAAATAGATCAAATTCAATCCGTCATTGACACCCTGAAGACAAATCCAAACAGCAGAAGAATGCTTGTCTCGGCATGGAACCCTTCTGTATTACCCGATACCTCAAAATCATTTTCAAAGAATGTTGCTGAAGGAAAAGCAGCCCTTCCTCCTTGTCATGCTTTTTTTCAATTCTATGTGCATGAAGGAAAATTATCTTGCCAGCTATATCAACGCAGTGCAGACATATTTTTGGGCGTTCCTTTCAATATAGCTTCATATGCTTTATTTACAATGATGATGGCTCAAGTTTGTGGGTATGAGGCTGGCGAATTTATACATACTTTTGGAGATGCACACATCTACAACAATCATATTGAACAACTTGAGCTACAGCGCTCTCGAGAACCACGTCCGTTACCAAAAATGATACTTAATCCAGAAGTTGATAATATTTTCAACTTCACTTTTGAGGACTTTACCTTGGTTGATTATGATCCACACCCACATATCAAAGGAAAAGTTGCAATATAATTTCAGCTGAAAACCCTATTTTTGCGAACTAAGTTTAAAGTATTGAATACAACAAAACATCAAATCGTGACCATAATTGTGGCTGTTTCAGAAAATCAAGTGATTGGTAAAGACAATGACTTGATTTGGAATTTAAGTTCAGATTTAAAACGTTTTAAAAGGCTAACATCTGGGCACTATATAATTATGGGACGAAAAACTTTTGAGAGTTTTCCAAAACCTTTACCAAATCGCACTCACGTGGTCATCACTCGTCAAAAGAATTATAAAGTCCCCAAAGGGGTTCTTGTCGTAAATTCTTTAGAAAAAGCTATTGAAATTTCAAAAGAAGATGCTCAGCCCTATATTATTGGCGGCGGAGAAATTTATAAACAAGCTTTGGACGTTGCCGATAGAATTGAACTTACAAGAGTTCATGATCACTTTGAAGGAGACACGTTTTTTCCAAAACTTGATTTAGAAGTATGGAAAGAAATCAATAACGAACGTATTAAAAAAGACGAAAAACACGCTTGTGATTTTAGCTTTATCACATACGAAAAACAAAAACATTAAACCTAAAATAATCGAAATGAACGCATCTATTTTTCCAGGTCAAGGCGCACAATTCCCAGGAATGGGACAAGAATTGTATCAACAATCTTCTGTTGCAAAAGCGATGTTTGAAGAAGCCAATTCTATTCTTGGTTTTGAAATTACAAAAATCATGTTTGAAGGCAGTGCAGACGATTTAAAACAAACAAATGTGACACAACCAGCTATATTTCTTCATTCGGTGATTATGGCCAAAAGTATGGGTGATGATTTTAAGCCAGATATGGTTGCAGGACATTCTTTAGGAGAATTTTCTGCTTTGGTCGCCAACAATACGCTGAGTTTTGAGCAAGGTTTGAAACTTGTTGCCCAACGTGCAGATGCTATGCAAAAAGCGTGTGACTCTACAGAAGGAACAATGGCCGCAGTATTAGGATTAGAAAATACAATTGTAGAGTCGGTTTGCGATGCTATTGACGGAGTGGTGGTTGCTGCAAATTATAATTGCCCAGGACAATTGGTAATTTCTGGTGCGATTGAGCCCATTCACAAAGCCTGTGAAATTTTGAAAGAAAAAGGAGCACGCCGTGCATTAGTATTGCCGGTTGGCGGCGCATTTCATTCTCCACTAATGGAACCTGCAAGAGAACAATTGGCGGCGGCTATTGAAAAGACAACATTCAACACCCCGGACTGTCCAATATATCAAAATGTAACAGCCAATGCTGTTCAAAACACTTTGGACATAAAGAAGAATTTAATTGCGCAACTCACCTCTCCAGTGCGATGGACACAATCCGTAGAGCAAATGCTAAACGATGGTGCTCAAAACTTTATTGAAGTTGGCCCAGGAAAAGTGTTACAAGGGTTGGTGAAAAAAATCAACAGAGAAGCCAATACCAGTGCTGCTTCGCTGTAAAGCTTGAATATATGAACAAAAGAGTAGCATCTATCATCTTTTTAGTTTTTCTGAATATTGGTCTCGATCAGTATTCAAAACACCTTGTAAGAGCAAAGGTAACACCAGGTTCACGTACTGAAATTGTAGGTGAAGTCCTTCAGTTGATGAATGTAGAAAACTCTGGTGCATTTTTGGGAATAGGAAGTGATTCTAGCCCAACCATAAAACTAATTTTTCTTCTTATTTTGCCCGTAATTGTTCTTGGAATTGTGCTTTACCATCTCTTTACAAATCGCCACCTAGATGCCCTTTCTGTTGTTGGTTTTAGCTGTGTTGCTGGTGGCGGAATTGCCAATATGTATGATCGCTTTGCTTACGGATCCGTAACAGACTTCTTGTTTATGGATTTTGGATTTACACAGACCGGTATTTTCAACATTGCAGACATGTCTGTAACAACAGGAATGCTATTACTAATCATTGCTTCATTTCAACAAAAACGAAAAAACAAAAAAATTACCCCGTAATTAATTTTTATAAATTACGCCATCTTTCATCACAAAACTGATGCGTTCCATTGTAGAAATATCTTCCAATGGGTTTGTATCAGTAGCAACAATATCCGCAATAAAATTTGATTTAATTTGACCTAATTCATTGGCAAGACCCAATACTTTAGCATTGGTCAGTGTCGCCGATTGAAGCGCTTCCATAGGGGGCATACCAACCTCTACCATATAACCAAATTCTTTGGCGTTTTGACCATGAGGAAATACTCCAGCATCTGTTCCAAAAGCAATCTTGACTCCGCGTTTGTAGGCTTTGGCAAAAGTACTTTGGATTTTTGGTCCAATTTCCAATGCTTTTGGCACTATAATTTCTGGATAAAATCCATCAATTTTAGCATTTTCAGCTACAGCTTTTCCAGCAGTAATTGTTGGCACAAAATAAGTTCCATATTGTTTCATGAGATCCATGGTTTTATAGCTCATTTTTGTACCGTGTTCTATGGTTGTTACACCACCAATAACAGCGCGTTGCATCCCTTCATCTCCATGAGCATGAGCCGCGATAATCATCCCATAATCTTTAGCGGTTTGACATATCGCTTTGACTTCTTCTAGTGTAAACTGTGGATTTTGTCCATTTTTGGCCACACTCAAAACACCACCTGTAGCAGTAATTTTAATATTATCGGCGCCATTTTTGTAACGTTGTCGCACTGCTTTTCTGGCCTCATCTGGACTATTAATTACGCCTTGTTCTGGCCCTGGATCTCCCATCAAAAGTTTTTTTCTGCCATTGGTAGGGTCGGCATGACCTCCTGTTGTTGCAATGGCTTTACCTGCCGTAAAAATTCTTGGCCCCACAATGGTTTTCTTGTTAATGGCATTTCTAAGGGCAATGTTTACCCCCGTACCTCCTAAGTCGCGCACCGTTGTAAATCCTGCCATGAGTGTAATTTCTGCAAAATTTACAGACTTGAAAGCAATATCGGCTTCATTGGCTGTAAACTGATCCATGTAGCGTTTTGGATTGTATTCATTTTCCATATGAACATGCAAATCAATCAAACCTGGCATTACTGTTTTAGATTTTAAATCTATCACTTTATCATTGGGCTGATCAGGAGTTACATAACCATTTTGAATAGATTCAATTTTATTCCCAGAAACTATAATTGTTTTTTGTGAAAGTAATTCTCCTTTTTCGGTGTCGATAAGTTGCCCACAGTGCAAATAAATATTTTGAGCAAATCCTGTACATATTTGTAAGAGAAAAAATAAAAATATGATCTTTTTCATAACATTAAAATTTAAGATAAAAACTCCAAAACAGAAGTGGTAATAACTTCAATTTGATCATCATCCAATTCTGTATGCATAGGCAATGAAATCACTTCTTTTGAGAGTTGATTTGTCACCTTGAAATCTGCATCATTATAACGTTCATCTTGATACGCTTTTTGTTTGTGTAAAGGAATTGGATAATACACTCCACAAGGAATTCCTTTTGAATTCAGGTGGGCTACCAATGCATCTCGATCTGTGTTTTTTAGTTTTAAAGTGTATTGATGAAAAACATGGCAATCGCAGTTATCGCAAATGGTTTCACATCCATTTCCAGCTTTTGGTATTTCAATGTTTGGATGATTTTTAAAAGCGGCATTATATTTTCGAGCGGCATTTTGACGGGATTTATTATAGTTGTCTAAATGCGATAGTTTTGCGTCCAATACTGCTGCTTGAATCGAATCTAATCTGGAATTGACACCCACGACATCGTGATGATATCGCCTATACATCCCATGATTTACTATGCCTCGAATGGTGTGTGCCAAATCGTCGTTATTGGTAAAAATCGCTCCGCCATCGCCATAGCATCCCAAGTTTTTGGAAGGAAAAAAAGAAGTTGACGCTACATCTCCAATAGTTCCTGCTTTTGCTTTAGAACCATTAGATGCAGTATAGGTCGCACCAATCGCCTGAGCGTTGTCTTCAATAACATATAAATCATGCTTTTTTGCAAGTGCTAGAATGGCTTCCATATCTGCACACTGCCCAAACAAATGTACTGGAACAATCACTTTTGTTTTTGGTGTTATTGCTTTTTCTATAGCGTCTATATCGATATTGAATCGATCTGGGTCAACATCGACAAGCACAGGGGTTAATCCTAGTAGTGCAATGACTTCTACAGTCGCTGCAAATGTAAAATCTGCTGTGATCACCTCATCTCCTGGCTGTAGCCCCAATCCCATCATCGCAATTTGAAGGGCATCCGTACCATTGGCACAAGGGATAACGTGTTTTACCCCTAAATAATCTTCAAGATTTTTTTGAAATTCTTTGACTTTGGGTCCATTAATAAACGAAGTTGTATCAATTACTTCCTGGATGGAGGTATTTACTTGATCTTTTATAGCAGCATATTGACCTTTGAGGTCTACCATTTGAATTTTTTTCATATTGCCTTTTATCAGAAAACACATTGGTTTTGTGCATCACAAAAATACAAAAATAGCATTGGTCAAATGCTAAATTTAAGATAAAGAATGTATTTTTGTTTTTAAAACACAACAATTTGTTTGTCATTTATAACCTTTTTACTGCATTTGTCCAATTGCTACTTCCAATTGCAGGAGGGCTAAATTCAAAGTTAAAAAAGGGTATTAATGGTCGTCAAAAGACCTTTGAAATTCTTCGAAATACTATTCAAAAAGAGGATACTGTTTTTTGGTTTCATTGTGCTTCGCTTGGGGAATATGAACAAGGACTACCTGTTTTTAAGGCCCTAAAAATAAAATATCCCGAAGCAAAAATTGTTCTGTCATTTTTTTCTCCCTCTGGATACGAAATTCGAAAGCAAAACTCTTTGACTTCTACAGTGGTGTATTTGCCTCTGGATACCAAAAGTAATGTTCAAAAATTTATAGAAGTTGTACATCCAAAACTTGTTGTTTTTGTAAAGTATGATTTATGGCCAAATTACTTAAATGCTCTAAAAAATCATCCTTCTAAAGTTGTATTAATTTCGGCATTATTAAGACCTCATCAGTATTTTTTCAAGTTTTATGGCAAAGCATTTCAAAGCTTGTTTTTTAGTTTTGATCATATTTTTACCCAAAATATTGAATCAAAAAAATTATTAAAAATAATTGGTTATGAAAATGTAACTGAAGCAAATGACACCCGTTTTGATCGTGTTTCAAATCAATTATTACAAAATAATACGCTTGATTTTATCGAAGATTTTGTCAATGATAAATTGTGTGTTGTGGCTGGAAGCACTTGGGTAGAAGATGAAGAGTTATTGATTCCATTCATTCAAAAAACGGACTCATCAACTAAATTTATTATTGCACCACATTCGATAAAAAAACAAGGCATAAAAAGGTTAAAAGCTGCTTTTGGCGACAATGCTGTTTTATTTTCTGAACACGACAATGTGTCCATTTCTGAAAAACAGGTTTTTATTGTTGATACCATTGGGTTGCTTTCCAAAATTTACAACTATGCAGATATTGCCTACATTGGTGGTGGCATGGGCAACAGTGGACTTCACAATACACTAGAAGCTGCTGTTTTTGGTCTTCCTATCGTTATTGGTAAAAATTATCATAAGTTTCCTGAAGCAAAAGAGATGCTAAATCTAGGGGGACTTTTTAGTGTTGAAAACAAAAAAACTCTTGAAAAAGCTCTAAATAAACTTATTGATGATAAGGATTTTAGAACTAATTGTGGCAAAAAAAATAAAGCTTATATAGATGACAACAAAGGAGCCACGACTCTAATTTTGGATGAGTTGATGCTGTTGCTTAAAGACTAGGGTTTTTGTAAACTTTGATATAATCAATTATAAATTCTTGCGGAAAAATGGTGTCATCTACTTCAAATCCACCAAAATATCCTCCAACTGCTAAATTTAGAATAAGATAAAATGGCTTATCAAAAGGCCATATTTCTGAGGTTTTTTCTTCTGGCGCAAAAGTGTAAACCATTTCGTCATCTACAAAAAATTGAATTTGATTTTCGTCCCATTGCATTTTATAGACATGGAACCCCTCCTCGATGTTTTCAAATGAAGAAATTTTTGTGTTTTTAGATACACCATAACTATCCTTAGTATGAAGGGTGTTATGAATTTTTCCTGGCATTCTACCCACATATTCCATGATGTCAACTTCCCCACAGCTTGGCCAGTTATTGTCTTCGATATCATGCCCAAGCATCCAAATTGCTGGCCATACACCTTTGCCTTTTGGAAGTTTTGCTTTGACCTCTACAGTGCCGTACTGAAATTCAATTTTGTCTTTTGTTGTAATTCTTCCAGAAAAATAACGCTCTCCTTCTTTTGTGGCTTTAATGACAAGTTTTTCATCTCTGACAAATATATTGTCTTTGGTGTAATACTGATATTCTTTATTGCCCCAGCCACAAAGTTCTGGACACCCATCGCCCAATTCATAATTCCAATGTTTTAGGTCTAAAACGGAGTGTTCAAAATCATCATTGAAAATAATGCGTTTTCCAGGATTATTTTCCTCCGATTTGAAAAGAAGTGAAAATAATAATATGAGTAAAATTCTAATCATCATCATAACTTAAATTTAAGACTTAAATCTGCCGTGGAATCCCCTCCAATAAAAACAGAAAATTCCCCTGGCTGGAATATAAAATCCCCATTGCTGTTGTAGAAGCCAAGTTCTTTTTCTGTGAGTTTGAATTGGACTGTTTTTGTGGCCCCTGGTTGTAAATTGATTAATTTAAAGCCCTTTAAATTTCGAACCGCTTGAGCAGGACGTGCAAAGTGATCCTTCACATACAACTGAACAACTTCTTTGCCTTCAAAATTTCCAGAGTTTGTTACTTCAACGCTGACATCTAAAGTTGTATCCGTTTGACTTTCAATTTTCAAATTCTGATACTCAAAAGTGGTGTAACTCAAACCATAGCCAAAAGGATACAAAGGTGTGTTTTCTTCGTCTTGATAGTGTGTCCAAAACACTTCTCCCGGTGATGGTAAGTTTGGTCTTCCTGTACTTTTATAATTGTAATAGATGGGCACTTGACCAACAGATCGTGGAAAAGTCATGGGCAATTTACCACTAGGGTTGTAATCGCCGTACACAACTTGTGCGATTGCATTTCCACTTTGTGATCCCAGTTGCCAGGCTTCAACAATTGCAGGAATATGTTCGTTTGCCCAATTCAAAACCAAGGGTCTTCCGTTGTTTAAAACAAGAACAATATTTTTATTGACATTGTAAACTGCTTCCAGAAGTTCTTGTTGTAGTCCGGGGAGTCCGAGGTTTGTTCTGCTTCGCCCTTCCCCACTTTGAAAACCATGTTCGCCTAAAACCATCACCACAACATCCGATGTTTTGGCAAGATTCAAAGCGGCAGCAAAACCGCTTTTATCAGTAGTGTTGATGTTTAATTCTTTTGCAAATTGTAGGGGGCCAATATTCAATGTTGTGCCAACAGAATATTCGACATTGTTTCCAGGATAAGACTTTAAACCTTCAAGAACTGAAACCGCAGAATTTTTTTCTGCAGCTAATATCCAATTGCCTAAAGGACTTGTTTTATCGTCGGCGAGATCACCAATCAAGGCTATATTAAGACCCTCTTTTTTTAGAGGTAACAATTGGTTTTTATTTTTTAAAAGTACGATTGATTTTTTGGCTATATCTAAACTGGCATCTTGAAGAGATGTATTTCCTATTGTTGCAGTTTCTCGAGAATAATCGCAGTATTTGTAAGGGTCATCAAAAAGCCCAAGTTCAAATTTTACACGTAATATTCGTCCTGCAGCATCATCAATGTGTTTTTCATCGACAACACCAGATTTGACTAAACCTGCCAAATGCTCCACATATGCTAGTGATTGCATGTCCATATCAGAGCCCGCTTCGACTGCCAATTGTGCTGCTTCTTTAGCATTCTCTGCATAGCCGTGTTCAACCATTTCTTCTATAGAGCCCCAATCTGAAACAACAAAACCATCAAAATTCCAATCACGTTTAAGGAGATCTCGCTGAAGATATTTACTTCCTGTCGCAGGCACACCATTGAGTTGACTAAATGAATTCATAAAGGTGCGCACACCAGCATCAACTGTAGCTTTGAATGGAGGCATAATAACATTGTGTAGAGTTTGTGTTCCTACATCAACGGCGTTGTATTCTTTTCCAGATTCGATAAAACCATAACCCGCAAAGTGTTTGGCGCAAGCAGCAATTGTTGATGGATTTGATAAATCATCTCCTTGAAAACCTTTGACGCGTGCATGTGCAATTTTAGAACCTAAATAGGGGTCCTCGCCAGCGCCTTCCATCACACGTCCCCAGCGTGCATCTCTTGAAATATCGACCATAGGTGCAAATGTCCAATTGATCCCTGCCGCAGCAGCTTCTTTGGCCGCATTTTTGGCCGAAGTTTCTATGGCCTCTAAGTCCCAACTTGCAGCTTCTGCTAAAGGAATTGGGGAAATTGTTTTGAAGCCATGAATGACATCAAACCCAAAAATTAATGGAATCCCCAAACGGGTTTCTTCAACGGCAATTTGTTGTAGTTTTAATACATTTTCTACGCCGTGTACATTAAGCATAGAACCCACATACCCCTTTTTGAGATGGTCAAATTGTATGGCTGCAGAACCTTCTTTTGGCGCTGGGCCTGTAACATCCCAAAAACTAGAATATTGATTCATTTGACCAATTTTCTCTTCGAGAGTCATTTGTTCCAATAGAGCACTTACGCGTTCATTCACGCTTAGCGTTTTTGATTTAGAATCACATGAATTGAGCACAAAAAAACAAATTGTTGAGAGAAATGTAAGCTTAGCTTTAATCATTTTTATTGATAGACCCTGATGTAATCGACTTCCATAGTATCTTGTGTGAAATTTGGATCTATATCTCCGCCAAGTGTACCGCCCATTGCGACATTGAAGATAAAAAAGAAGTCTTCATTGAATGGATAGTATGGTTCGACACCAGATGTATTCATCACAAAAAACTGTGTCCCATCTAAATATGCTGTTATGCTTGAAGCTGTCCAATTTATTGAATACACATGGAATTCATTTGAAGTTGAATTTGTAGTATCTAACCCATATTCTCCACGATCCCCATTTGCAAGCTTCCAATGCAAAGTTGATTTTACTTTATTCTTATCTTGAAACTGTTCCATGATATCAATTTCGCCACATTGAGGCCATCCAACTTCGGGATAATTTGCGCCTAGCATCCAAAGTGCAGGCCATGTCCCTTGTTCTGATGGTAATTTTGCACGTATTTCTATACGTCCATATTTGAATTCAAATTTATCTTGAGTTTTTATCCGTGCAGAAGAATATGATCCATTAGATTCTTTGATGGCTTTAATTTTTAGTATTCCTCCTTCTCTGATAACGTTATTTGTACTTGAGGTATAAATTTGTACTTCTTGATTTCCCCATCCACCGCCACCGGTTTCAGTAGTCCATTTCGAAGTATTTATTGCCCCAGTACCATCAAATTCATCAAACCAAACCAAAACATCATTGTTACCAGATCCGCCGTTACCAATAACGAAAATTTTTAAATTTTCAATTTTTGAAATTCTATCCTCTGTTTCGGAGTAGGCATAAACATATAGTGGAAATTGATTGATTCCCAAATCTGTCATTGAATATGAAAACTGTCCTGTTGTGTTTTGCGTTTCAGACCCATTATTTCCTACCTTAAAACCAAATTTTATGGCATTCGTAGCTGTTGCTGTTACCGAAAAATTTCCAGATCCATCACCAAAAGGATCGTTGTCATTTTGTCCTTGAACAGTTACATTGACGACTAAGTTTGTTGGAACAATTTGTTGTGAACCTCCGCCGTTATTACCTCCGCCAGAGGAATCATCTCCTCCAGAAGAACATGAAACTAAAACTGTGGATATACTAAATATTGTGATGAATAGTAAAGATGTGAATTTGTTTAGCATTGTGAAAAGATAATGAGGCAGATAAAAATATCTGCCCCAATTATTGAACTATAAAACTTATTGAGCCTTATACTTTGCATACCATGCAAAACCGCCTCCTTCTTGAATACAACGTACATGAAGAGTATTGGCCGTAATTGAAATGATATCATATTCTACATCACCAACATACCAGCCCATAAATCCGCCATCGGATAGTTTAAAACTAGTTTGACGGTATGGTTCTCCATCATAAGCACCTTCTAAGGCTGCTTTTGAAGACGACGGGAAAAATGATACATTTTTCACACCAAACATTGTAGTTGCTACAGATTCGTCGTGACATGTGTCTCCTGCAACGCCAATAACGCTAGCATATGCTACAGGCACAAATGATGGTCCGGCAGTTTGCTCAAAAGTTAAACCATTTGCTGTTTTTGTAAAAACAAATATATTGCTATCGGTCATACACGCTTTTTCAGTATCATTTGGTTGTATACTATTCCACCAGTTTGGCCATGAGAAGTCTAAATTTCCATAATCATCTTCAACTGGTCCTAGTCCTAAATAAGTTGGAGCTGTTGCATCCCAAACCCAAGTTTTGCTGTCGCCTTCATTAGCGCCAGCTAGGAAGGTTTCTGCTTCTGGATCTTCAAAAGCACTGTACACTTCAATATCGAAAGTTGCGCTAGACAAAACACCTGCCGTTCCTACTGCACTTACAATAACCGTATAGGAGTTTACACCGACTTGTGTGTATCTGTGCGTAATTGTTCCCGAAGAATTTGTTTCAGAATTTCCGTCACCAAAATTGAATTGATACGCTAGAGCAGCATCTGCTGTTGCAGAAAACGTTACAAATCCTGTACCATCGCCGCTTGTATTATTGGCATCTGCACCAACTATTTCTGTACTTACTTGAACATTAGTTGGAGAGGTAATTGGTCCAAAATCATGTTCATCTTCTTCACATGCTGTAACAACAAGCAGTGAAAGAAAAAAGACTGATAAATATTTTAAATTTTTCATAATTATAATTTAAATTGTTTTATTATTCTAATACAAGTGAAACATTGTCTATATTAACTAATCCTACATCTGCTCCTAAATCAAATAGGACTCTAGCATCTGGTGCTCCAAAAGTTGAATTTGTGGTATATGTATAAGTTGTTTTTGTTGGTGTAATAACCATTGTTGCTGTTATGTTTGTCCAAGGATCTCCACTAAGCCCAATACCAGCTACAATGGATCTGTTATCGTCAGACCAAGCATCAAACTTTAATGTGTAAGTTTCTCCTTCAGTAATTGCTAATTTTTGACTCACATTAACATCATATGGATTTCCTGCTGATGCAACATTTACAGAATAATGTGTGTTGCCGTCGACATCTGTTACAACTGGTGCAGCCGAAGCATCATCTACCCCAATTAACCATGAAGGACTTCCCAATTCAAAATCTCCATTTGTAAGAAGTCCATCGTCAAAAGGTTCTGGTGGGTATCCCAGAAATAGAGCAACATTGTCAATATTTACAACTCCTATATCTGCTCCTAAATCGAAAAGGACACGCGCATCGTTTGCACTAAAATTTGCAGTTGTTGTATAGGTATATGTTGTACGGGTAGTATTGATTGCAATCGTCCCTGTGACGTTGGTCCATGGATTGCCACTAAGACCTATTCCTGCAATAATTGATCTGTTCCCATCAGACCAAGCATCAAACTTTAATGTGTAAGTTTCTCCTTGAGTAATCGCCACTTTTTGACTTGTATTCACATCGTATGGATTTCCTGCTTGAGTAACATTTACAGAATAGTGTGTATTACCATCACTATCTGTAACAACTGGTGCAGCCGAAGCATCATCTACACCAATTAACCATGAAGCACTTCCTAATTCAAAATCTCCATTGGTCAATAATCCATCATCAAAAGGGTTACCAGGCTCTTTATAGAAATATAAGTTGTCTATATAAGCTATGACTGATGAAAAATCAGTAGTCCCTGGAATTTGCATATAATCTATCAATATTTGAGTAATTTTTCCTCTATTTGTTAAAGTACCATCTTCAAATTCTTGCATATCAATTTCAATAGACTGCCACGAACCTGGAACTGTTGTACCAAGAGAAGCTACATCTTCTCCACCATCAACAGTATTTACTATTTTAACCTCTAAATTTTGTGTAACTGCCTCAGGAACCCAATAATCGATGTGCATAGTCTCCATTTGAGATAAATCAACACCTGATCCGTAATTTGTTACAATTCCTAAAAAGTCAAAATTTGTTAATCTCATGACATTATCAGTTCCAATTGTAGTGGCTTGAAAGTTTGCTGCAGACCAAGCTGTTGGAAATTCATTTAGAGTTACATTAGTATAGGCGTCACTAAAGATAGATACTACATCTGCAGACTGTCTTGATGGAGGTGTTGGTGCTGCATCTGTTGGCGCTAATATTTCAGTGACTTCAAAATCTTCTTCAATATACATTGTCGTCTGAATGGCAATTCCTTTAACTTCAATGGTGATGTCATAAATTCCAGCATTTGTGTATTGTAATATTGCTGTTTCACCAATATTGGTAGTAACAGGAGTAGTAACTCCACTTTCACCAGAGTAAACATCGAAATTTATGGCATCATCAGCATTAACAGTAACATTGACTTGTTTTGACACAGAAGTGTCATTTTCAATGGTAACTTCGAGGTTTGATGGTGGATCTAAAGATATTACTAATTCTCTAGTAATTGTTGCTGTTAAACCTGTTGCCCCGTAAGCTGTTGCAGTAACTGTATAAGTCCCTTCTGCGTAAGTGTGGTCAATAGTCTCTCCATTATCAATTTGAGCAGGCTCTGAAGTATCATCTCCAAAAGTAATATCAAAGTACACTGTGCCTTCAGCAGTTGGAATAATAGTTACCATTCCAGAGTTATCTTGTGTGACATCAAATGCCATTGCAAGCGCCGATGGTGCTTGAACGTCACTTAAGTTTACATTTTTTTCGTCATCGGCACAACTCCAAAGCGTTGCAACAATAACAAATAAACTAAATATTTTATTTATTGATTTCATAGTTTAAATTTTTAATAGTTTGGATTTTGACTCCAGTTCCCTGCTGAAAATTGTATTTCTTCAAATGGAATTGGAAATAAATCATGTTTACCAGGAACAAATCCGTCAATGGCTTGAGCAGCTCTTCCTGTACGAACAAGGTCAAAGAAACGGTGTCCTTCGCCCATCAATTCTAATCGTCTTTCTTCTAGGATTGCATCTGTTAGTGCGGCTCCTGTTGCAGAGCTATTATTGCTGCTATCTCCAAAAGCACGTTCTCTGACTTGATTCAAATATGCTTGAGCTTTACTATCATCAGGTGTTGGTTGACGATTGAACGCCTCAGCAGCCATCAACAATACATCTGCATAACGAATAGATCGGTAATTGTTTGGATTGGTCAAGTTTTGATCGCCAATATTTTGATCTCCTTTTCTAGGTAAGTATTTGCGGTTGAAATACCCTGTATGCTCATACCCTTCTACATACGTTGCTCCTGTTGTAGCAGCCCATGCAACAATGTCTAAAATAGATACATCTCGGCGAGTATCATCGTTACTAAAGGCGTCATATGCGGCTTGAACTGGAACATTAAAACTATAACCAGAATCGTATAACGGTCCAGTATGATTACGGATTCCCATAAATCCAACCGCTACATTCCCTTCACTACATTGAAGACATCCAAATCCTGCACCTTCAGCATCGGTGTATTGTACTTCGAAAACAGATTCTACACCATTTTCACCGTCATTTTCAAAAATTTCTGAATAATCATTTACCAATTGATATGGTCCATTATTAATTAGATTTTCTAAAACACTGGCTGCTTCTGTAAATTTATCTTGATATAAAAATGCTTTTCCAAGGAGTGCTTGTGCTGCACCTTTGGTTACTCTCCCTGTTTGAGGTGCGCTGTATTCTAGATTATTAACAGCGAAATTCAAATCACTTTCTATGAGTGCATAAACTTGCTCTTTTGAATAACGAGGAATGCTCGTTTCATCGCCAGGTGCAAAACGTGCTCCACCTCCTGCTAATGCATCTTCATAATTTTTAATTGGAATACCACCAAACCATTTTACGAGTTCAAAGTGGAAGTATGCTCTTAAGAAACGAACTTCAGCAACCATTTTTAATCGACCATCAAAATCAATTTTATTTTGGAACTCTAAGAAATAATTTGTTCGTTTTACCCCTGCAAACATCCAATTCCAAACATCTCTCAGGTTACTATTTACTGGAGTGTGTGTCATGTCGTCAATTTGTTGAAATCCTATAACATCTGTTGCGCTTTCTCCACCACATAAGGTGTTGTCAGAGGCAATTTCTCCTAATAAATTGTTGACGTATGTTGCTTGTAGCATATCGTATGCTCCAACAAGTGCCATGTAATAGTCGTCTTCAGAATTAAAATAGCTTTCTGAGTCTATAAGGTAGTTTTCTTCCTCATCTAGGTATTTATCTGTACAAGAATAGAGACCTAGTGTAAGTAGTGTTCCCACTACCAAAGTAAATATGTTGTTTTTTATTGTTTTCATCGTGCTCTATTTTAAAATGAAATATTAAGTCCTAAAAGGAATTGTCTTGTCACAGGATAGAATCCTGGATCGATTCCACCTCCAATGGCATTACCATTTGTGGCAGCTGGGTCAAAACCTTTGTATTTAGAAAAGGTGAATGCATTGTTTACAGAACCATAGATTCTGAATTTAGATATCCCTACTTTTTCGATAACAGAAGAAGGTAGACTGTAGCCTAACTGAATGTTTTGAATACGTAGGAAAGAAGCGTCTTCTACGAAGAAGTCTGAGAATAACTTATTTGAAGTTGCGCCTGTTGTTGCTCTTGGTACTTCGTTGCTAGTGCCAGGACCTGTCCAACGATCGAGGTAGTAATCCAAGCGGTTTACATTTTTTTGATCTCTTTCGTAGTTACGTACCATTTCTTTTCCTAATTCAGCATATCCGTAAGCAGAAAAATCAAAGTTTTTATAATTGATTCCAATATTGAAACCCATTATATAATCTGCAATTGGTTTTCCAATGAATGTTCTGTCATTGGCATCAATTTGACCGTCACCATTTACATCTACGAATCGTAAATCTCCAGGTTGAGCAGCATTACCCAAACCAGCTTGAGATGGATGTGCGTCAACTTCAGCTTGGGTTTGGAAAATTCCGTCTGTTTTTAATCCATAGAAATATCCAATAGGCATCCCAACTTCCATTCGTGATGGAGCTAACTGGCCAATACCAAATGAACCTCCTTCAAGTGCCACATCGCCTTTAATTGACGTAACTTCTCCATCAAGCTTAGTGACATTATATCCAACATTGTAAGATAAATTCTCATTGATTTCACCATTGTAGTTCAACATCAATTCAACACCTTTCACTCGGGTTGTCCCTGCATTTACTGTTGGAGTTCCAGATCCTGGTGCAGTAGCTCCCAGAATTCCAGAAAATGGCAAACCAGGAATTAATAAATCTACACGATCTTCGATGAAATAATCAGCGACAACTTCTAGGCTATTATTGAATAGTTTTGCATCAAGACCAAAATCTAATTTCTCTGCTGTTTCCCATGAAGCAACAGGGTTGGGTAAAGGTCCAATAGCAGTACCATTTGTCAAAGTATTATCAAAGACATAAGTTGCTTCTCCACTAAGGGTTGCTCTATATAAATCACTTCCTACTAAATTACCTAGTGTTCCGTAAGAGGCTCTTAATTTTAAGAAATCAATGAACTTTGAATTTTGTAAAAATGTTTCCTCAGAAATTTTCCACCCTCCAGTTACAGACTTAAAGTAATCAACTCTGTAGTCCTTATCAAAAGCAGAGGATGCATCTCTACGTAACATTCCAGATAACAAATATTTCCCTTTAAAGTCATATTGTAATCGAGCAAAATAAGATAAAAGTCTGTTGTCGTAAGTGTACGACCCATTTTCTTTACCTTCATTTGTTCCTGTTGTAAGGGCTATGTCTGCAAATGCCCAAGAATTATTTGGAACATCGTAGCCTGTAGCAAAAAGACCATCACCCCAATCTTTTCGAACAGCCATCCCTAAAGTAACTTCTGCTGTATGGTCTTTAAGGAAGGATTTTTTATAGTTGATAAAACTATCCCAAGTGTAAGAATTATACTGTCGCTTGTTTTGGCTTACAGTACTTCTATCTGTATTGAATACTTTACCAGCACCATAATTTACAATTGGCGAGAAACTTTTTGATTTGTCGCTATAGGTCTTAAATCCAATTCGCGAAGTCGCTGTTAATCCATCAATCACCTTGTATTCCAATTGAAAATTTCCTTCTATACTACTTCCAAAGTAGGAATTGTATGTATCTCTTATTTGAGAAAATGGATTTATAATTTCATTGCCAAACATTCCGTTTAAATCTTCTTGATCTAATGCAAAAAGTGGTGAATAACTAATAGCATTAAAAAGAACAGATCCTAAACCTGATTCATTGATTGTTCTGCGCTCGTTGGCAAAATAGTTCAAGTTTAATGTTGTTTTTAATTTTTCGGTAACATCAATTCCTAAACTCAACTTGACGTTATCTCTTTTGAAGTTTGATTTATCGCTGGCAATTATTCCTTCTTGATCTAAATGTGAAGCACTCAAATAATAAGTTAGTGCATCGGTTCCTCCAGAAAGACTAATATTGTGATTTGTAATCATAGCCTCACCAAATAAATTATCTTGCCAGTCGGTATTGTTTGAAAGATTATTTAAGTTTGGATAGGGTGTTGATTCTCCATTAGCCGCATAACTTTCATTTATTAGAGCAGCATACTCTACATTATTTAGCAGAGATAATTTTTTTGAAGTTTCCTGTACACCAGAATAAAAGTTGTATGAGACTTTTGGTGCAGAATTTTTAGATCCGTTTTTTGTTGTGACTAAGATAACGCCATTAGCTCCTTCAATACCATAGATAGCAGCTTGTGCATCTTTTAACACAGTTAGCGACTCAATATCGTCTGGGTTTACACTATTCATAGACGCTACATAACCATCTACAACTACTAGTGGGTCGTTACTGCCATTACTACTGACACCACGAACCAAGATACGAAATCCACTACCAGGTGATCCAGATGATGTTGTTACAGAAACACCCGAAGATCTTCCTTGTAATGCTTGCGCTACATCAACAGGTTTTAATTTTTCAATGGTTTCAGACTTTACCATAGAGACAGACCCTGTAAGGTCTTTACGGCTTTTAGACCCATATCCAATTAGTACGACTTCATCCAAGGATTCGTTGTCTTCCTCTAAGCTGACTTGCATGTTTGCTTCGGCTGAAAGTTCTTGAGTTTTGAACCCTACATAGGTAAATACTAGTACGGCATTCTCAGAAACATTGGTTAACGAAAAGTTTCCATCGAAGTCTGTCACTGCACCATTATTAGTGCCTTTCACTAGGACGTTAACACCTGGAAGAGGCATATTGTCCGCTTTTGATTTTACTGTTCCAGAAGCTGAAAACGTTTGCGCTAATGCAAATGAAGAGCACAAAACAATCAGTAAAAAGGAATAAAATATTCTTTTCATAAAATTTGGTTTGTTTGTTTTTGTTAAAATTATCATAACAAACTGTAGAGGTGTAAAATTTGACCGCTACAAAAAACATACACCTGCTGAAAAAATAACCAACAGGTATAAAAAGATTAATTTTATGATAAGAAATGAGGCCTTAAACAAAATCAGTTAAGGTGCTTTGATGTGGTAGATTTGGGGATTGTTGTGGTACTGTATGGTTTTTATTTAGATTATAAAATTTTTATAAATCTAAAATATAATTGGCCAAGCTAGATTTTGGTGGTAAATCCATCTTTTTTCGCAAACGATATCGCTTAACTTCTACACTTCTTGGTGAAATATTAAGTAGTGGCGCGATTTCTTTTGAAGATAAATTTAGTCTAAGATACGCACAAAGTTTTAAATCATTAGGAGTAAGATTTGGATGCTTTTGTTTGACGAGTTTCAAAAAGTCTTTATCGGCATTATCAAAGGCTTCTTTAAACAACTTCCAGTCATCGGTATTATTAATATTCTTGTCAATAATTCTGATCACTTTATTCAACCCTTGTGGCGTACTTTCTTGTTTAATGGCTGTTTTGACTGTATTCAAAAACTCATTTTTCTTGATTAGACTCATTGTAGAGATTGCCAATTCTCTGTTTTTATTTTCAATATCGAGTTCAAGTTTTTCATTTTTAAGTTGCATCAATTTTTGGTTATTTTCCAATTCATTGAGTGCCATTTCTTTTTGCGACTTTAACAATAATTTTTGCTGCTGGCGTTTATAATATCTTCTATATATACTATGAATAAGTATAGAAAGTATCAAAAAAAATATGACATAAACTCCTATAGCTACATTGGATATGTACCACGGGCGTTTTATGATGAATGGAAATGAAGAGACGTTTGTGGTTTCTGTATTGCCTATTTTACCTTTAACTTTAAAAATATATTTTCCATAAGGTAAGTTTTCAAAAGATTGCATACTCTTTGGTTCCCAATCAGACCAGTTTTCTGAGCGCCCTTCAAGTTTATAACTATAATTGGTGTTTACAATATTTCCATAGTGTGGAATACTATAGTTGAAATTCAGGTTATTATTTTTATAATTTAAAGAAGCAGATTCTGTGAGACTTAAATTTGTCTTTGGTTCATTATTAACATTTGCTTCAATTGAATTTAAATGAATGCTTTGTGCATTATTTTGTTTAGGAGCATCGCTTTTCAAAATATAATACCCATTTGATGATCCCAACAAATACTCTGTGTCATTTATTTTTGTCAAATTCTCAAAACCTGCAACGACTTTCTTGAAGTTGTATAAAGAGACTGGAATCTCTTCTATATTGGGCTTATCGCTTAAACTTCCTGGACTCATCAATAGAATATTATTGTCTGCAAAACACCATTTGATATGTTCTGTAGAATTTACATCCAATAATGTTGAGGTTGTCGTGTAGCGTTTTAAAATACTTGAAATTACAGCTGCAGTTTCAAAAGTTTCTGATTGTTCTTTAAACCGATAAACACCATCAGCAGAAGTGTAATAAAACCCGTTGGAAAATTTTATAAAATTTGATCCACTCCCCATTTGTATAGTTTCAGCAGGCTTGGAGTTTAATATTTTTGAATAATCTTCGGATAGTTCCAATTCGTAAAGCCCACGTATTTCGTGGTTTACAAATAATTTATTTTTGACAAATTGAAAGAATCGACTTGAGATGTCGAAACCTTCAACTTTGTTGCGATAGCGCCATATTCCAAATTTATTCTCTAAAATATGAAGTCCAGAATAATTGCCTTGAAGAATTAAGTTTGAATCTTTTATTTTTTTGAAATCCCATGTTCCATTGGCTTCTGAAATTTTGGTTCTGATTTTTCCATTTTTTACAATCATAGTTCCTAAGTCATGACCGCAAAAGAGTTGGTCGTTAATGACTTTCAAGGCCCAAACTTGACCACTAGTTCCTTCAATAAAATTGAAATCACCAGAATTATCTCTTGATCTTACAAAAAGACCTTGATTTGTTCCTAGATACAAATCGCCTTTATGAACAATAGAAGTGTAAACGGTTCCAATTTGGCCTTTGGCATCGTTATATATTCGAAACCTAGAAGAAAGATTGACGTGACTAATACCAATATCCATGCCGAGCCAAAGATTGCCTTTGATGTCTTCAAAAACAGAAAGGACTGTATTGTTACTTAGACCCTTTTCAAAATCCAGACTATATTTCAATCGCCCATCACTAGTAATATGCTTTAATCCATTAGAAATGGTACCAAAAATCAAACTGCCGTCTTTAAGTTGAGTTGAGCTGTAAATAGTCCACTCGCTAATGTCTGTTCTTAAAGTCCATGGTTGAATACGATTATCGTGTAAAAAATAGAAGCCGTTGTCCGCTGTAATAAAAAGTAAGTTATTATCGATGTTTGAAATCCCAACTAACCGAGAAGAATTTAGTTCAGGGCTATTGCTCACCAAAACTTCACTCCCATTTACAATTTTGTATATGCCATTATTCTTTTTCGCAAAATATATAATACCATTTACATTGAAAATATTCAAAATCTCTTGCTCTGATTCAATGATTTTGGTTTCTTTTGAAGTTCTATTGACTAAATAAATTCTAGTTAAAGATTGAAATAAAATCCAATCGTCTAGAATTTCTATATTCCAGAACTGTTCTTCTTCCAAAACTGATAAATTCAACTCTTCAACTAAAGACTGATATTGAAGTATTCCAAATTGATTTTGCTTCCAACACCCAAAGTCCATATAGCTACCACTGTAAACTTGAGAACCATCTGCCTTAACAGAACGCACTATAGAGTTGTTTGGAACGGGATATAATTTCCATCTAGAGCCATTAAATTCTAAGAGACCTGAATTGTTACCAAAATACATGTTTTGGTTTTCGGTTTGTGTAACGCTCCAGTTTTGGTTTTCTGCATTATACATTTCTGGTAAAAAAGCCATAACAGGAGGATATTCTTGTGCGTTTACAAAAATTATAATATGAAATAAAAATATAACGCTATATAATCTCATTTGAAGTAGATTGTCAATAAAAAAAGGTGTATCTATAATATAATTGAAGGTGCAAAATACAAATTTAAATAATGTGTTTCCAAAATTTAACATACAAAGATTGAATCACACCTATACAATCAATGAGATTTTATGAAATTTTCATTTAAAACAAATACAATTAGAATAATTAAAAAACAACCATATACAAAGGAAATCATATATGTATATAGTAGAATAAAAAATATATAATCTATAATTATAGTATAATAAAAAACACTACAATGCAATACAGAAAATGCTACAATGGTATCCAATTCTAAATTTTACTATTATCATTGAAGAGATTCCCTCACAAATAGAGAAAAAAACTACATAGAATTTTTGGCCGCTAGTTAGTACGTAAGCTTTAGGAAATATATTGGAATTTGATTCATTACGAATTAAATAGGTAGGTTTTGTGATTTCTATATGAAGCCAAATTATTTGTCCTTCAAAGAAATAATAGGCCCCTCTAAAAAATTTCTTTTCGCTTCCTTTTGATAAACTTACTTTTAATTATAAATATGCCTTTAGGATAACTTTGAGTTACTTGAACTACTCAATATTCAAACAAAAAAAACACTGCCCGAGAGCAGTGTTTCACCAAAAATTAACCAATTTAACTTTAAATAAGATATTTAAATTACAGTGTAAATATATGACAGACTTTCTGTTCTTACAAGGGTCATGTAACAAACGGCCATTTGACGTAACATTCGGCCATTTGACGTAATATTCGGCAAAAATTGACAAGAAAAAGGGGATAAAAAAATGCAATAAGCACTAGTTGATATTCAAATATGCAACCAATTCTTCTTTTCTACGCTTTGCTAGAGGGAGCACCAAATCACCTGCCATTTCGCAACTGCTACCGTCTGCATTATTGATGTTTATGATATATTTTATATTGATTAGATATTTTTGGTGAATTCTGAAAAAGTAGTTTGGAGCCAAAATTTTATCGTATTCTCCAATGTTTTTGGCTATCACAATTGAGGACCCTTCTAAGAGATGAACTATTGTGTAGCGCCCATCTGACTCAAAATATAAAATCTCGTCCAATTGTTTGAAATATATCTTCTTTGTTGTTGGAATGGCAATGAAATCGTAATTGGATGTTTTTGATGAGATTGAATTTTTTGCAGACTCTATTTGTTTAAAATTTGTAAAAAACTGATTTTCAATTTTTTCATGAATTTTTTCTACAGCAAGTAATAAATCTTTTGGATCTATGGGCTTCAATAAAAAATCTATCGCATTGAATTTAAAAGCAGTGAGCGCATACTCCTGAAATGCCGTTATAAATACAACAAGAAAATCGTTGTACTCTACTTGTTCTAAAACATCAAAGCCATTTCCTTGATCTAATACAATATCAAGAAAGATGAGTTTTGGTTTGAGCTCATTGATTTTTTTTACTGCGCTTTTTACAGATTTGGCAACAGCAACTACTTCTACGGACGGGCAATGGCGCTCAAGGTATATCTGAAGAAGTTTGTTGTTCTTGGTTTCGTCATCGACTAAGATCGTGGTAATTCTATGCATATCAGGGGTTTAGTGTCAACATATGGTTTTTTAACTTGTCATTAAAATTATTGAAAAAAGAGAAAAAACACTTTGGGGTATTCATACAAACTTAATAATATTATTGAAAAAATCAAATATAATACTCTAATAATAAGTTATATTTTGCAATTCAAATTAATTTCTTTAGATTTAATTTAATCCTAGTACTTCAAAATACTACCCAACATGAAAGCTAATTTTTTATCTGCAATATTTATCGTAGCCCTTATTTTTTGCTGCACAATATATGCGCAAGACAAAAAAGATAGTTTTGAAAAAACCATCGAAGACCTCATAACAAATGACAATTCTGTACATATTGATAGTGTTTATAATAATCTCAAAAGGCAAGCTTTGGAGCTTAATCAAGATTCATTGTATGTGGAGTTGACTTTTCAGCAAATTGAGAAAAATGGCGGATTGCTTGTTTATACTTATGCTGAAATTTTACTTGAGAATTTATTAATCAATCAAAACTACTTTCTAAAAAAACACCCAAAACTTCTCTTAAGATGTATTCATGATTTGGGTAAATTCTATTTGCTTCAAAGTGGTTCTTCTAAAGTTAGCAAAAAAATTTCCGAGCAATATTATAAACGCTATTTTGCCCTTTTGGAAGAAGTTGATTTATCTGAAGAAGAACTCAAAACGGCAGAACAAAACAAGCTAAAATACCTTGTTTATACCAAAAACGACAGTGTATTCTACTACTTAAATCAATATGATGTAAATCAAAAAAATGAAGCAGAACTATTAAACCAATGGTACAGAGGAGTTGAGGATTATACAAAAGAACTGGAATACGCTAAAATCCTGGATGACAAAATTAAAATCATTATTGCTTACAAAAACAATACTCAATTTGATGCAATAAATCGCTTATACAACGACTATGTCTCATTTTTTAAAAACATAGAAGACCAATTGTCAGAACATAAACTCTATCTCATTATGGGGCAGATTTATTTTTCTCAAAAGCGATATCAAGAGGCAGAAAACATGTATTTAAAAGCGCTATCATATTTCGAACAAAAAAAATCAAATTTATTCACCAATGTGATATATAATGATCTGATAGAATTAAAAATGAAAAATGGAGACCTCAGTGGCTATTCCTTTTACAGTAATAAATTTAATGGTCAAAAAAAAGAATACAGAGAACAACAACTAGCAGTCTTGAATAAACACATTGATTATGCAACTAAAGTATCTGATTTCGAAATTCAATTGAATTTGAACAAAGAAAAACTAAAAAATGAAGCTTTAAGCAACAAGATTAATACTCAAAAAACAATCATTTCCTTTGCGCTTGCATTATTTATTGTGGTACTCATTTTTGTTTATTTTTACTCTGTCAGCTCTAAAACAAGAACAGATTTAGAAAATGCCAACAAACAAATGGTTATCGATGTGTTGCGTTCTAAATTTAAACCTCATTTTACCTTTAATGTGTTGTCAGTGATAAATTATTTTGTCGAGAAAAAAGAGGTTTACAATGCGACAATTGCACTGACAAAAATGTCCAGTCTTTTGCGAGCTACCCTAGACAATATGAATGAGAAATTGGTGCCTTTTATTTCAGAATATAATATTTGTTTAAATTATATGTACTTAGAATCTTTGCGCTTTTCAGATAAATTTGAATACGAATTTGAACCGATAAATGATTTTGAAGTGGAGCAATGGATGATCCCTCCTGGGGTTATTGAACCGTTGCTAGAAAATGCTGTAAACCACGCTTTTAAGGGTGTTGATTATAAAGGTAAAATTGTTCTCAAACACAAAATCCTTGATGATTCCTTAGTGATTACAGTGAGAGACAATGGTATAGGCCTCAAATCATCTGGCTTGATAAACAAAAATTCTCATGGTTTAAAAATTACAAGAGATTATATTCAAACTGTTTCTAATCTGTACAAAAAGCCAATTAGTCTAAATATTAAATCTAAAAATGGAACTTTAATTGAGATCGTTATTCCAAGATTAGAGGATTATGATTAAACCAATTCGCTTTAGTTTTTGTGTTAATTTTTAAAAATATAAAATAAAAAGGGCGAATTTTCATCGCCCTTTTTTGTAGTAAAACTTTAAGAAATTTAGATTTATATTTCTAATAAACCTAATCGCTAAGTAATGTGAAACTAATTATCGAATTCTGATAACTTCCACTCTTCTGTTTTGTTTTCTTCCTTCTCTAGTTGCGTTGGATGCTGTTGGCTGAGTTTCTCCAAATGCTTCAGTAATTAAGGAAGAACTTGGAATTCCATTGTTGACAAGGTAATCTCGTACAGCATTTACTCTGCTTTGTGATAATCTATGATTCATATCACTAGCACCAGTACTGTCTGTGTGGCCTTCAAGCTTAAATTGAGCATCTGGATGCTGCTTCATAATCTGAGTAATTTCAGTCAAAATTGCATATGTTTCTGATTTGAAGCTATGCTTACCAGTGTCAAATAGTATCCTTTTCGAAAGAATGTTTAGGTTCGTATTTCTGTCTCCAACTTTTACTGCTTCGTATGGACAACCATTATTCGCTGCAATTCCAGGAACTTTAGGACATTTGTCGGCGCTATCAATAATACCATCATTGTCAGTATCAGGAAGTGGACATCCTTTGTTGCTGGCAGGGCCTTTTATTTTTGGACAATCATCTACAGAATCCAACAAACCATCATTGTCACTATCCTTTTCTACAGGCTCTGGCGGACATCCATTGTTGCTTGCAACGCCTTTTACATTAGGACAACGATCCAGATTATCATTAATGCCATCTCCATCGGTATCTGGAATGATTTCTGGTTTTATTTCTTCAATAATTTCTGGCTCAACAACTTCTCCACCAAAGTTTATAGATAACCCTAGGGCATGTTGAAAAAGTTTCGTCAAGTAATCTTTGAAAGAGTGCTTGTATGTAGTGCTATATGTCAAACCAATATTGTCTGTGAACCAATACGCAAGACCAAGGGTTCCGTTCAATGTTCCGGCACCTACAAGTGCACTCGACTTACTTACTGTGTTGGTGTTGTACTTCCCTTCTTCAATCCAAGTATAACCACCACCAAAACCTACAAATGGCTCAAGTTTACTAAAATTTAGCAGTTCGCCTAAACTGTACTTTAAATGCCCATCTATGGCGTAGTACATCAAATCACTTACTTTTACAGAGGGATTGCTGGCCGTTTGACCCCATTTTTCAATTCTATTTAAAGACGCCGTAAAGCCTAAAGACATATGATCTTTCAAATATTTGCTAACGGTTAGTGTCGATAAAGATGGTAAAATGTTCCAATGATCTGATACATTGAAAAATTCATCAAAATATGACCCTTGAGGTGCATCTTCGCCAACTGGATATACGTTAACAGCATTGACACCTACAGACAATTGCCATGGGTTTGCTTCATTTTGTGCGCCCAGACTCCATGAAGCTAGGATTAACACCACTACTAATTTACTGATTTTTTTCATGCTTAATTACTTTTAAAAATTACCTTAAAATTTTAACAGAGTTCAATACACGTATCGAAACTCTTGTGCAAAGTAAGTGCGAATGTTTAATAATAACTAGTGTCATGTAACAAACGGCCATCTGACGTAACAAACGGCCATCTGACGTAATATTCGGGAAAAATGATGTCAAAAAAAACCTGTTTTTTTAGAAAATTTATGGAAGTTTTATGAATTTTTAATAGCATTACTATTATATTTGCAATGAAATACTATGGAAAAATTAAATTTACAAATAAAAATCAATAGCGCTTTTTATGTAAAAGACCCTGAATCTTCGGAGCTCGGAAGGCATATTATTTCTAAAAGTATTGAAATGATAAATACACTTGGATTTGAATCCTTTACTTTTAAAAAATTAGGAGAGGCTATCGGCTCTAATGAAAGTTCCGTTTATCGCTATTTTTCCAATAAACACATGCTACTAGTATATCTTTTAAATTGGTATTGGAGTTGGATGGATTATAAAATTGTTTTGAAAACCTCCAATTTGAACAATGCTAAAGATAAGATTAAAAAAGCTGTAGAATTGCTTGTTGATGATGTAAAGCAAGACAGTGATTTTTCTTTTATTAATGAAATTCTACTTCACAGAATCATCATTACAGAATCTTCCAAAGTCTATCACAACAAAGACGTGGACGATGAAAATGAAAAAGGATTTTATAAAACTTACAAACAGGTTGTACAACGTGTTAGCGATTTTATATTGGATTTTAATTCAAAATATGAATTTCCACATATGATTGTTTCAACCATTATAGAAGGGGCTCACCACCAACGTTATTTTGCAGAACATCTTCCTGCGTTGACAGATGTAGAAGAAGGTCAAAATAATATTGTTCGATTTTATACAAATCTTGTTTTAAATTCACTAAAATGATACTGAAAAGATCTTGTCATATCAACTTTATTAGAGTCTTTGTTTGCGGACTATTGACCACTACAATCGTGTGTCAAGTTTTATCTCAGGCATTTGAAGCGAACTTTAATTTAGACTACAGTGTTGAGTGGAATGATACTTCAGAATCTAGCGAGACAGACACCAATGATCTCGAGCAAAAGGAGCAAAAAAAGGATATCAAACTATTTCATTTCGCAACATCTAGAACGGATTATACAACATTGAGCTTTTCATCCTACCAAATAAAAAAACATCCTCTAGTAAATATTGATATTTATTTACCCCCTCCAAAAGAAGATTACACTTAAAATTGTGGATGGAAAAACGCTTTCTAAAAAAACAATTTTACAACTATTCTTACAACCATTTTTCAACTTTTTCTTTCGTGTTAAAAGTAAAGAAAAAACTAACTTTTATTTAAATTAATTATGAATCATTTAAGTCCTTTTAAAAATTTAAAATCAGACATCCCTGCAAGTGTAGTTGTGTTTTTTGTTGCACTCCCTTTGTGTCTTGGGATTGCTCTTGCTAGTGGCGCTCCATTGTTTTCCGGCCTAATTGCAGGAATTATTGGAGGTATTGTTGTTGGATCCCTTAGTGGCTCTGCAATTGGTGTAAGTGGCCCAGCAGCAGGTTTGGCGGCGATTGTACTTGTTGCAATTAGCACCCTTGGTGGGTTTGAAAACTTTCTTTTAGCTGTTGTTCTTGGAGGCATCATTCAGGTTATCTTTGGTGTTCTCAAAGCTGGAGTGATTGGCTACTACTTCCCATCTTCAGTCATCAAAGGAATGCTAACAGGAATTGGCATCATTATCGTCATCAAACAAATTCCTTATTTTTTTGGATACGACAAAACTCTAGCTGCAAATGCTAGCTTTTTTGAAATGTTTAATTTTATTAGCCCTGGTGCAACCCTCATTGCATGTCTCGGTCTTGGAATTTTAATCCTTTGGAATGTTTGGCTTTCAAAATCATTCAAAGTGTTTCAAATAATTCAAGGCCCTGTTGTTGCTGTTACTGTTGGAATTGTATATTATATTTTAACAAAAGACAACGCCACATGGGCTATTGACAACTCAATGCTTGTTAGCGTTCCTGTGCCAGATGATTTATCATCATTTTTAGGGCAATTTAGCTTTCCAAATTTTGATCAAATTACCAATCCTCAAATTTGGGTAACTGCATTCACAATTGCATTAGTGGCCAGTCTAGAAACCCTATTGTGTGTTGAAGCAACTGACAAACTGGATCCAAGAAAACGCGTTACGCCAACAAACAGAGAGCTTATCGCACAAGGATCTGGTAATATCATTTCTGGACTCATTGGAGGCTTACCCATTACTCAAGTTATTGTAAGAAGCTCTGCAAATATTCAATCGGGTGGAAAAACAAAAACATCTGCAATTGTACATGGCTTTTTATTGCTAATTTCTGTCCTCATCATTCCTACACTACTGAACAAAATTCCATTATCTGTTTTGGCTGCTGTATTATTTATTGTGGGGTACAAACTTGCAAAACCTCAACTTTTTGTAACCATATACAAACAAGGCTGGAAACAATTTGTCCCTTTTATCGTAACTATACTTGGTATTGTTTTTACCGATTTATTAATTGGTATTGGTCTAGGTCTTGCTGTCGGAATTATTGTAATCTTGATTAAAAGTTTTCAAAATTCGCACTTCTTACACATAGAGGACAATACCAATGGAAGCAAAAAAATGAAAATCACAATGGCAGAGGAAGTTACATTCATAAATAAAGGAGCTATTCTAAAAGAATTAGAGCAAATTGCACCTGATACTAGTCTAGAAATTGATGTCAGAAAAACTAGATTTTTAGACTATGATATTATCGAAATTTTAGAAGACTTTTCGCTAAAAGCCAAAAACCGTAATATAGAAATCACCCTCATCTCTGAACGTGGGACCGTAAAAAATCCGGATAGTTTTATCGAATTTTTCAAACTACGCCCTAGTGCCTAAACCCTAAAACAATTATAATAACTTAAAAAAATCAAATGAACGCACATACAAAAACAACCCAAGATCAAATGACACCACAAACGGCCAAACAAGCTCTAGAAGCGGGTAACGCTCGTTTTGTGGCGGGACAACAAGCAGGTCGAGACCTCATGAAACAAGTCGATCAAACAAGTACAGGTCAATATCCTTTTGCAACCGTTTTAAGTTGTATCGATTCAAGAGTATCCTCTGAACTAATTTTCGACCAAGGGATTGGCGATATTTTTAGTGTAAGAATTGCTGGAAATTTTGTAAATGAAGACATCCTAGGAAGCATGGAATTTGCTTGTAAATTGGCTGGAACAAAATTAGTTGTTGTTCTTGGCCATACTGCATGCGGCGCGGTCAAAGGGGCTTGTGATCATGCTCGTCTTGGAAATCTAACAGCACTCATCAATAAAATTGAACCTGCGGTAGAAGCAGTTACAGAGCCAGAAGACTCAAGTCTTAGAAACTCTTCTAATATCGATTTTGTTAATGAAGTCGCAAAAAAGAATGTCCACATGACAATCGATAATATTCGAAAATCAAGCCCAGTCCTTAAAGACATGGAAGATGCTGGCGAGATTGAAATCGTTGGTGGAATGTATGATATCAAAACAGGTGAAGTGACCTTTTATTAAGACATGAAACTAACACCTATTTTTAGCATTGGCCTCCTCGTTTGGGGGTCTATGCTTTTACATGCTCAAAACGATACTGGCAACTGGCTAATGTATTTTGGAACTAATAAAATCAATGAAAAATTTAGTCTTCATACTGAAGCACAATACCGAAATCATACCATTAGCCCAACCAACATCGAGCAGCTCTTACTTCGGACGGGGTTAAATTACCATTTCAAACCCAACACCTCGGCAACACTTGGGTATGCCCACATTGGCAACTATGTATATGAATCCGAACCAAAAAGTCCGGAGGTTGAAGAACATCGAATTTGGCAGCAATTTCTGACAACCAACACTATTGGCCGCGTCAAATTTGAGCACCGCTACAGACTAGAGGAACGCTTTGTAGACGACGACTTTAAAATGCGTTTTCGCTACCGATTGATGCTTTTTGTCCCGCTAAACAAGCCCACCATTGAAACAGGAGCATTGTATTTGGGGGTCTATGATGAGCTATTCATTAATGACAAACGCAACTTTTTTGATCGCAACCGACTTTACGCTGGATTGGGCTATCAATACGCCAATAATATCCATTTTCAAGTGGGGCTTCTGCGGCAAGAAGTACAAACAACCGCCAAAACATTTTTACAATTTGGTCTGATTTTTAATACCACCTTGAGAAGTTCCAAAGACTAGTCCAGTTTTGGAAACTTGGCCTTAATTTTTTCCAAGGCCAAGTTATCTATTGCGCCAATATGTGTGTGTTGATGGCGGGTTTCACAGGCATACGTTCCCTCTTGAACTTGAGCCCCTATCTGTTGGTAGGCCTCTCTAAATGTTGCGCCATTTTGTACCAACGAATTGATACTATCTACCGTAAACAAATACTTGTATTTTTCGTCTTTCAAATTCACGGATTTCACTTCAATCTGCAGCAATCCGTAATCAAAAATAGACAGCACTGTTTTTAATGTTTCAAACGCAGAAATCATAGGCGATTTCAATAATTGAAAATCGCGATGATAACCACTTGGCAGATTATGAGTCATCATTTGTATTTGAGAGGATAAACTCTGTAAGCTATTGGATTTACCACGAATCAATTCAAAAACATCTGGATTTTTTTTGTGTGGCATAATACTACTACCTGTTGTAAATTGTTCTGGAAAACTTATAAAATCAAAATTTTGACTCATATACAAGCAAATATCCATGGCAAATTTTGAGAGTGTAAAGGCTAAATTTCCTAAACCAGAAGCAATGATATGTTCGTTTTTACCTCGAGTCATTTGAGCTGCTACTACATTATATTTTAATTCTGAAAAATTTAGTAAATCGGTAGTCATTTCTCTATCAATAGGAAAAGAACTCCCATATCCAGCAGCTGAACCCAATGGGTTTTGATCTATAATTTTTTGTGCAGATTGAAGCATTACAACATCATCAATTAAAATTTCGGCATAGGCAGAAAACCAAAGCCCAAATGATGATGGCATGGCCACTTGAAGGTGGGTATAGCCTGGTAGAAGTTCTTTTTTATGCTTTTCTGCTAGAGCCAATAATGTATCGAATATGGTTTTGACTTGCTTTTGGATTGTTGTCAAATTGTCTTTATAGTATAATTGTAAAGCCACCAAAACTTGATCATTTCTGGAGCGTGCGGTATGAATTTTTTTGCCAGCATTTCCCAAACGCTGTGTCAATTCAAATTCTATTTTGGAGTGCACATCTTCAAAGTCATCCTCAATTTTAAATGTATTGGTAGCCACTTCATTCTGTAATTCTTCAATAGCGTGTTCAATTTGAAGTAATTCATTATTTTCCAAAACCCCTATTTTCGCCAACATTTTGGCATGTGCCAATGACGCTTGTAAGTCATACTTAGCAATATGCACGTCAATGTCTCTATCGTCGCCAACAGTAAACGCTTCAATCGTTTTATCAATAGAAATTCCTTTGTCCCAAAGTTTCATATGTTTCTTTTTATTGTATTTTATTTTTCATCCAAAATAGCCAAACAGTCGTTTTTCTCCATAACTCTCTTTTTGTCGTGGATGCTTCATAGTTTATAGTATTTGCTTTAATAATTGAATATAAATGTCTATACCCTCCTCTATTTCATGGATATAAATAAACTCATCGGCAGTATGCGATCGCGTACTATCCCCTGGACCTAATTTCAAAGAAGGACAACTTAGCACCGCTTGATCTGAAAGTGTGGGTGAGCCATATGTTTTTCTTCCTAATGCCACACCCGATTTTACTAATGGATGTGTCTTTGAAATGGAAGACGAATTTAAATTGGTGCTACGTGCTGACACCTTTGCATTTGGCAAATGTTTTTTAATGGTATCAACAACGTCTTGATTGGAATAACAGTCATTCACACGAACGTCAACGACCAAAGATACTTTTGCCGGAACAGCATTGTGTTGTTGTCCTGCATCGATTTGCGTTAGTGTCATTTTCACAGCTCCTAAAGTCTCGGATTGGTGCTCAAATTTATAATTCTTCACCCACTCCATTACAGGGATAGCATTGTAAAGAGCGTTATCTGCATTGGGGTGTGCGGCATGACTTGGCGTTCCAAAAACATCGATATCAAACACTACTAGTCCTTTTTCGGCAATAGCCAAATGCATTTGAGTGGGTTCGCCCACAATAGCAATATCAATTTTTGGAATAACCTCAAGCATACTATTGAGACCGTTTGGGCCGCTACTTTCTTCTTCTGCCGAACCCACAAAAACTAAATTATAGCTCAACGATTTTTGATGATAAAAATAGGTGAATGTTGCCAAAAGCGACACCAAGCAACCCCCGGCGTCATTGCTGCCAAGACCAAATAATTTTCCGTCTTCTGCATGAGCATCAAAAGGATTTTTGTTGTAGCCACTATTTGGTTTTACAGTATCGTGATGCGAATTTAGCAATAGAGTAGGCTTAGAATTATCAAAAGATTTATTGGTAGCCCAAACATTATTTTGATGCCGTTGATAAGGAATCTCGAAAGATTGAAACCAATCTTCCAAAAGTAGTGCAGTAGCGTCTTCTTCAGACGAAAAAGAGGGCGTTTGAATTAAGTGTTTTAATAATTCAATTGCCGATTGTGTAAGAGAGTTTATTGTCATCATAACGTTAGCGTTGTATAACTATTTGAGGGATCCGAAAGCATGCCTGGCTGTCCAATACACACCTTTGACACATTATGTTCTAGTGCATCAAAGCAATTTTGTAATTTTGGTAACATTCCATCAGAAATTACACCCGATTTCATAAAGTTCATGTAGGTCTTTTTATTCATTTTTTTTAGGACAGAATTGTCGTTGTTTATGTCTAGTAAAACACCCTTTTTTTCAAAACAATAGTAGAGTGAAACATCAAAAACAGAGGTCAATGATTTGGCTAATGCGGCGGCAATAGTGTCTGCATTGGTATTAAACAATTGGCCTTTTTTATTGTGAGTCAAGGCCGAAAAAACTGGTGTATAATTTGCATTTAACAGTAGTGAAATATACGCTGTATTTACATTTTGAATATCTCCAACAAAGCCATAATCAATTTTTGAAACAGGGCGTTTTTTGGATTGAATTGAATTGGCATCAGCGCCAGAACACCCTACTGCATTGCAGTCCAGTTGTTGAAGTGTTGCCACAATTGAAGTGTTGATTTTACCAGCATAAACCATTGTAATAACTTCAAGCGTTTGAGCGTCTGTAATCCTACGCCCATTGACCATTTGAACTTCAAGTTGCATTTTTTGTGATAATTCTGTCGCTGATTTTCCACCTCCATGCACCAATAGTTTAAACCCATCAATAGCAGCAAACTGAGTTAAAAACTCTTTTTTGGCCTTTGAATCATCGAGGATATGACCTCCAATTTTTATAATCTTTAAAGGATGCTTCATAATGATTCTAACATTTTTTTCAACACAATTTGTGCTGCATACGTTCGATTGTTAGACTGCTCTATACACAAAGATTGAACGCTATCCAATATGGCATCTTCCACGACAACATTGCGCCGGACAGGAAGACAATGCATAAATTTGGCATGGCCAATTTTTTGTTGTGTCATCATCCAATTCGTTTTTGGTGTCAAAATTTTTCCATAATTGTTAAAACTACTCCAGTTTTTTACATATACAAAATCTGCATTTTGCAGTGCCTTTTCTTGATCATAAAATACAGGTATATCCTTGATTATGTTAGGATCTAAATCATAGCCCTCTGGGTGAGTAATACAAAACTCAACATCTTGTAACTGCATCATTCGTACAAAAGAATTTGCAACAGCATGCGGAAGTGCTTTTGGGTGTGGTGCCCAAGAAAGCACCACTTTTGGTGTTTGACTCTGGCGGTGTTCTGCAATGGTGATGGCGTCTGCCAAAGCTTGTAAAGGGTGTGCAGTTGCACTTTCCATATTAATGACAGGAACAGAAGCCAAATTAGAAAATGCATTTAAAACCCATTCCGATTGGTCTTTTGCCTTGTCTGAGAGGCTTGGGAATGCTCTTACTCCAATAATTGAAGCATATTGAGAAATGACCTGAGCAGCTTCTTTTATGTGTTCTGAAGTGTGTAAATTCATCACTATTCCATCCTCAAATTCCAACTGCCATGCATCACTAACATTCAAAACAATGACGTTCATTCCTAAATTTTTGGCGGCCAGTTCTGTGCTAATTCGTGTACGTAAACTAGCATTAAAAAACAACAGTACCAATGTCTTTTGCGCACCGAGTGTTTGAAACATAAAAGGATTTGCTTTCAATACAATGGCCTCCTCTACCATTTTATTCAAATCTGAAATATTATTAATGTTTAAAAAATGTGTCATAATTCTTGTTTTAGTGCATTAAAAAATAGGTCGATGTGCTCCTCTTTTATTGTTAGCGGTGGAAGAATGCGAATCAGGTTTGGATTTTTGGAACTTCCCGTAAATATTTTATGCTTGAAAAGCAATGTTTTTCTTAACGCAGCAACAGAAAAATCAAACTCTACCCCTAGCATCAATCCTCTCCCTTTCAGCTGAACGATTTGAGGAACATCTTTGGCTTTATTCCTAAAATAGACCTCCATTTGTTGTGCATTTTCCATTAATTTTTGAGCGTCTAAAACTTCCAATACACTAAGTGTAGCAGCACAAGCCAAATGATTTCCACCAAAAGTAGTGCCCAAAAGTCCATAGGTGGCTTCGATCTGCGGGTGAATTAAAATTCCACCTACAGGGAATCCGTTGCCCATGCCCTTGGCCATAGAAATAATATGCGGTGTGATGCCATGTTTTTGAAAAGCAAAAAAATCACCACTTCGCCCAAATCCAGATTGAACCTCATCGGCGATAAGAACAGTTTCATATTTATTACAAAGAACCTCCAATCCTTGATAAAAGGCCGTTGTACTTTCATCCAACCCCCCTACGCCTTGAATACATTCAATAATAATGGCACATGTTGTCCCTTTTTGAAGTGTTTTTTCTACGGTGCTTAAGTCTCCCAATGCTAAAAATTCAACGTTTTGTTGTGCATTTAGTGGCGCTATAATTTTTGGGTTATCTGTACTAGCTACAGCCGCAGAAGTGCGTCCATGAAACGAGTTTTCGAAAGCTATAACAGAAGCTTTGTTGGTGTGAAATGAAGCCAACTTCAATGCGTTTTCGTTGGCCTCAGCTCCTGAACTGCACATGAACAATTCATAGTCATTACAATTTGAAGCTTTTGCAAGTTGTTTTGCTAATTGGCTTTGTAAAGGGTTTTGAACTGCATTACTATAAAACCCTATATGATTTAATTGTTGTGTCAAATTTTGGACATACGTTGGGTGTGAATGTCCAATGGAAATCACTGCATGCCCGCCGTACAAATCTAAATACTGAACCCCATTTTCGTCAAAAACATTAACATCCTTGGCACGAACAGGCGTGACATCAAATAGTGGATAAACCTCAAACAATTTCATACTTGATCAGTTTTAATAGCATTAATTTTTTGAAATGACGCCACCATTCCATGAATCAAAGAAGAGCTTAGTCCTTTGTGTTCCATTTCGTTCAACCCTTCAATAGTGCATCCCATTGGCGTTGTCACTTTATCAATTTCTTGCTCAGGGTGATTCCCATTTTTGATTAATAATTGAGCAGCGCCTTCACTGGTGTACATGGCCAAACGTTGTGCTTCTTTGGCGTCAAAACCAAGCTGAATTGCAGCTTGCGTCGTGGCGCGAATTAAACGCATCCAAAAAGCAATACCGCTAGCGCAAACAACCGTTGCGGCTTGCATTTGATTCTCCGGAATACAAATTGTTGCCCCCAACCTATTAAAAATTGCTTCGGCAACAGAAATTCGTTTTTCTCCCGATACATTACTGCTCAAACATGTCATGGATTTACCAACAGCAATAGCCGTATTGGGCATCGCTCTAATGATATGATTCTGGGCACCGACAATGCTTTCTATTTTAGAAATAGGAAAACCTGTAATGGTCGAAATTACAATATGCTTTTCTGTAAGATACGACGCAATAGATTCTAAAATTGTTTGCAAATGTGCTGGCTGTACTGCAAAAATCAAAACATCCGTTTGTTGTACGGCTCGGGAGTTGTCAGTCGTTAAATGTACGTTTTTATAACCTTCAAATTCTTTCAAATTATCCAAACTCCGCCGTGTTAAATACAATGAAGTTATAGCGTTGTTTATGATAAGCCCTTTGGCAATAGATCGCCCTAAGTTTCCCGTTCCTATAATTGCAATTTTCATATTGATAAAGATTAAAAATAATTGGCCTTTAGTTGTAATCCTTCATGCTCTTTCAGGTCAAACATAAGATTCATGTTCTGAATTGCTTGTCCTGAAGCTCCTTTTAAAAGATTATCTATAACACTGGTTATGAGTAATTTATTGTTGTGTTTTGTGAGATGAACCAAACATTTGTTGGTGTTAACAACTTGTTTGAGATGCAACTCGTTTTCAGAGGTAATAGTAAAAGGTGCATCCTGAAAATAAGATGAATAAAGCGCTTTGATATCCTCTAAATTTTCATTCAAATCTAAATATAGGGTAGCAAAAATTCCACGGGAAAAATTCCCTCTGTTTGGAATAAAATTAAGCTCGGAATCAAACTCTTTTTGCAAGGCCGTTAACGACTCTTTAATTTCTCCCAAATGCTGATGTTCAAAAGCTTTGTAATGCGAAAAATTATTGTCACGCCACGTAAAGTGAGTTGTTGCAGATGGTTTTGTTCCTGCACCAGTAGCGCCCGTAACAGCATTAATATGAACCTGACTTTGAATTAAATTGTTCGCCGCCAATGGTAAAAGTGCCAACTGAATAGCCGTTGCAAAACAGCCAGGATTAGCAACATAATCAGCAGTAACAATTTTATTTTTATTCAATTCTGGAAGGCCATACACAAACGGTTTCGCTAGAAAATTAGCCGAAGCACTTAATCTAAAATCATGACTCAAATCAATGATTTTTGTTTGTTCTGAAAACGTATTTTTTCCTAAAAACGTTTTTGAATTTCCATGGCCCAAACACAAAAATAAAACATCAATATTTGGGTTAATTTTATCTGAAAACTTAAGCCCTGTTTCACCAACAAGATCTTGATGAATAGCGCTCAAATTCTGCCCAGCACTAGAGGTGCTATATACAAAATTAAGTGTTGTTTTTGGATGATTTAAAAGTAATCGAATCAACTCTCCTGCAGTATATCCTGCACCGCCAATAATGCCAACTTCTATCATAATTTTGAATTTACGTTTCGAATAATTTTATTTTGATTGGCCGTTATTTTAATAAACCCTTTGGCGTCTTGTGCGGTCCAAGCTGTATTCTTTTCACCATAAGTTCCAAACTCCGATTTCATGAGATCGTAAGGAGAAGAAACACCATTAAGTAAAAAATGATAGGGCTTTAAAACAAGCTCAACATCTCCAGTAACATTGGCTTGACTGGATTCAAAAAATGATTCCATATCACGCATCACAGGATCAAGGTATTGCCCTTCGTGCAAATGCATTCCATAATAACTAGCCATGTTATCTTTATGTTGTAATTGCCACTTAGAAAGCGTGTGTTTTTCCAATAAATGGTGTGCTTTTATAATAATGAGCGCAGCGGCAGCTTCAAATCCGACTCGGCCTTTAATGCCCACAATTGTATCACCCACATGAATATCTCTTCCTACGGCATACGCTGATGCTAATGTGTTCAACATTTGAATATTATCAACTGGAGTGTTTTCTTGATCATCAATAGCCACTAACTCCCCTTTACGGAACCTTAGTTTTACCAAGGTTTGCTTTGTGTTTTTTAATTCAGAAGGATAAGCCTCATTTGGTAAAGCCAAATGAGATGTTAGGGTTTCATCGCCACCAACGCTAGTACCCCACAACCCTTTGTTTATGGAATATTTTACCTTCTTCCAAGACAAATCGATCCCTTTAGAATTTAAATAAGAAATCTCTTCTTCTCTACTCAAAGTATTATCACGAATAGGGGTTATAATTTCTATTTCTGGAGCTAAAATTTGAAAAATCATATCAAACCGCACCTGATCATTGCCAGCGCCCGTACTCCCGTGAGCAATATATTTGGCGTTTATAGTCTTTGCATATTCTACAATTTTAAGGGCTTGAATAATTCGCTCGGCACTTACAGAAAGAGGGTAAGTGTTGTTTTTAAGCACATTGCCGAAAATTAAATATTTGACAACTTTTTGATAAAATTGCTCTGTAGCTTCAATATTTTTATAAACTGAAACACCCATCTTATAGGCCTTGGCCTCGATAGCTTGAATTTCATTTTGAGTAAAACCTCCTGTATTGACACTGACAGCATGTACCTCATAATCAAGATCTTGAGAAAGATGAACCGCACAATACGAAGTGTCCAACCCTCCACTGTAAGCCAATACTAATTTGTTTTTTGAATTCATTATTTTATTTTTTTGAGAAAAAGCGATTGTTTGATACTTTTTAAGCGTTTAAAAGTGGCTACTTTAAATTTTTTTTTAATTTTTTTTTGTTGAAGTTTTGGGTCAAACAGCATTCCTGTACACAAGCACATCGATTGGGAGGTGCGCTGCAATACATCGTAGTTTTTACACGTTTGACACCCTTTCCAAAAAGAAGGTTCTTTAGTCAACTCAGAAAATGTAACGGGCTTATACCCCAAAGCAGTATTGAGTTTCATGACTGCCAAACCTGTCGTGATACTAAATACTTTTGCGCTTGGATATTTTTTTCTAGAATGCTCAAAAACCATTTTTTTGATTTTTTTAGCCAACCCTTGATTTCTATAATCGGGGTGAACAATGAGTCCCGAATTGGCTACAAACTTGCCGTGATCCCATGTTTCTATGTAGCAAAATCCCGCAAATTTTTCCCCATCAAGGGCAATAACCGCATCGCCTTGTTCCATTTTGGAACAAATATATTCTGGAGAGCGTTTTGCAATACCGGTGCCTCTTACTTGTGCTGCACCTTCAATAGTAGCACAAATCGCATGAGCATAAACGTGATGTGATTTATCTGTGATAATTAATTCCATTATCAGTAGATTTAAAAATTAGTTATAAAAAAAGTCTGTTGGAAAAAGAACCGGACTCACCTAAGTTCAAAAAATTATAAATACACCCTAAGGGCGACGGCGGTTATAACGCGGACGCAGAAGGGTATTACTTGGTAAAGTAAGTTTTGTTGTTAGAGTTAATATCGATTGAAGTGCAATCATTATCTATTTATAATTAGTATAAAACTATACATTAATTTATTATTAAAAACTTTCAATTTGTGTTTTTTATGAAAATTGAAGATATCTCAATTGAAAATGAAAAAAATAAATAATCATCAATAATAACAGGTAAATGATTATAAATATTAAAGCCATGAAATAAAAAAAACCACCTGATGGTGGTTTTTTTGTGACTAAAACAGAAAAATAATTTACTCCTCTGCCGTTGGAATACGCTGGTAAACATAAAATTTATTAACCTTTCCGTTTTCTAAATAAACATCCGACAAATGAATAAACTGCATGTCTTGGCCCTCCACTGTCATTGTAACTTGTGCTCCTGTGACCACCCATTGTCCATCTTTTTGAACTTCCAAATCATTAACTTTCATTGGAAACGAGAAAAAGGTATTCCATTTTGGGTTTGCCCCTTCGAACCATGCTGCTAAAAATTCGGTGTGAGCCTCTTTCCCTTGGATATATTCTCCATTGGGGCCCCAGACTTGAATGTCGTCGGACTCCATCTCAAGGATGGCCTCAAAGTCTCTATTATTGTGTGCCTCTATATATTTATCCCACAATTTTACCACAGAATCATCTCCAGAAGAAGCTGTGTAAGTTTTGTTTGGCGTTTTTAAGTAGCCAACTTCTCTATCCACTTCTATAATTTTTTCTGGTGCTGGTGGTGGTGGTGTCTTTTTTGTGTTTCCAATACTAATGGCACACGAGGTCACCAAAATTAGAGCTGTACTTAATAAAGCAATTTTTTTCATTTTTAAAGTTTAATTATTTTGTTAACATCTATAAATATAAAAAAAATTAGTTGTAATTTACAAGTTAATTTAATAAATTTAAAGTATTATTAATCAATATTTTAAATAATATCATGAAACACATTATCAGTATTCTTTTTGTCTGTTTATTATTAGGCAGTTGTAACAATGGGCCGTCCGTTGACATGGCTGCAGCCACTCAAGAGGCCAAAGATTTTATTGCAAGTCAATTTGACTTTTTTTCTGAAAGCAGTCTTGAATTGGCCAAAGAAACATTTACCGAAGACGCCGTTTTAATTGGTACCGATGCCGCTGAATACCTAAGTGGTTGGTCAGAAATAGAGCCTTCTGTAGAAGGTCAATTGGCGATTAAAGACCCCGTTTTTACTTCACGGAAATTGAATGTTTTTATGAGTGATGGCGGCGACATGGCTTCATATACTCAAGAATTAGATTTCACCTTTAATGTAGGTGGCGAACCAGGTGAGGTCAATAACGTTAGAAACAGTGGAGTCATTAAGAAAATAGATGGTCAATGGAAAGTCGTTCAAATTCACTGGTCTATCGGTCTTAAAGGACAGGCTGTAGAATATAAAATTAAAGAATAATAGTGCTTTAATTACTAATCAACACTATGCCATAAGAAAAGGCCTCCGATTGGAGGCCTTTTTTACTACCAATTGAGCTGTTTTAGAAAAAAACTTCTATTTTTTAATAAACATAATGGAAACGTTTTGAAATAAAAAACCCGCAACAAGTGTTGCGGGTTTTGTACACCCCATAGGGCTATTTTCGAAACAAAATTTAAAACTATTAATAAACTTAAGAACTTTTATTTTATGAGTCATTTTGATAAAGAAACCTGCTTAATTCTTTTATCATTTTTATTCTTGCTGAAAATCAATGCTCTCTTTTTAGTATACTTTCTAATTACTTCATCAATATTTGACATTGAAAGGCGAAGTTTTTTTACTCTAGATTCATAGGACAAATGGGGCTCGTATTCAGACAAAAGAGCGGGGAATTGGACAGGATCTGGATGATGGTTCATTAGAATTTCCAGTATGAAATATTCATGGTCGCTTAACTCATTTTTTATAATTGATGTATTTTTTCTAATTACACTCAAAGCATCCTTTTTAGTCCTGCGTTTTGTTATATATAGAATTGAAACGAGTAACACAAAAGGAAATAAATAGTAACTAAACGTCCATTTACGAGAGTAAAGTTTATGGGGCATCGTATCATTACCTAGCAGCTTATCTCGATTTAAAAAGAAAAGATCGAGTGAACCTTTTTCGTTATTTAATTTAGTTAACATAAAATAATCTATAATTGGATTGTAAAGAATTTGATCTAAATCAAATAGAAGATTTTCATTAATATCATCATAAAGGATTAGCTTGTTGTTTTTTATATCAACTTCAAAAACTTCATCTTGTGTAATAACAAGAGTGTTCCCATTGAATTCAATAATGTATTTATTGTAAAACTTGTTCATTAGTTCTGAAAATAAGTTATCCGCCTGACCCACATAATCCCAACTTCTTTTCCTAAAATCATGTGCCCAAAATTGATTTTGATTTTTAACTGTTAAGTTAAACTCTTTGTCAATGTGTTTAGATATTCCCCCGCCTACATACAAAACAGAATCGACCAGTTGTCCAATTGGATATCTTTGTTTTGGTGGTTTATTTTGTTTACTAAGGAGTTCCGACCATTCCTTAAAGTTTAAATCAAATTGAGAAATTAAATTATTATCATCAAATAAACCATATCCGCCAAATGAGTAAACTTTATTCCCCAAAATAAAATCATATGAGAAATACTTATTCCTATGTTCAAACGAATTGTCTAAACGCTTAAAAGATTTCTCTTCAAAATGATACACCACCCCTCCTCCATCTGAAACTAAAAAAACCTCATCTTTTGTATTTAATGCTTTAAAATTAAAATGAGTAAAATTTACACCGTGAGGCCATGAGTTAAACGAACTCCCATCAAGTGTTTCATAAACAGAATCTTGTTGGACAATATAAAATTTCTCTTTGTTATAGAATGTAAAATAATAATCTTTTATAAGTTCTGGGCTTGGAGAGATAAGATAAAAAAACAGACTAAAAAGAAAATTCATAAATACAGGATATTTAGTGTAACGTAGTATTAAAAACTCGTTGTAAAGTTATAACTAATTAATTTAGTGATTAAATTAAATCAAAAATCATGGACAGAATTAAATTAGGTTACATATTTTTTTTAGGAGGATTATTTAATATAATTTTTGCGTTATTTGAATCTCCTTTTCTGGCAGTAGTTACATTTATTGCCGCTCTCGGCTACGGCCTCTATATACTTGTAACTGAAGATACCGTATTTAAAAAAGCATTCGAAAATGTTAAATCTTACAAACCAAAAGAGAATACTAGTGAGTCAAATACTAACTCAGGTTCTGTTTTTCTGCCAATTACAAAACCAAACTATGTAGCCTTAGGGGGGTGTATTGTTGCCTTAATTTCATTGTTTCTTCCATGGGTAGAGTACAAAGCTAGCGCTAGCGGTACTGGAATTGGTTACTCAAGTGCCAGTGCTAATATAATGGGTGTTTCTACCGATGTGGGTATACCTGCACTTTTGCTAGTTGTTTTGACTATTGTAATGTGCTATAAAAGATTTAAATATTCAAGTGCATTAGGGTTGTTATTGTTACTTGTAGGGTTGTCTTTAATTTTGATATATGATGGCTCTAATTCAACTAGCTACAACGCATCTTATGGTGGGTATAGCGCCTCAGCAAGTTCCAAATTTGAACCAGCTTTTGGATGGCTCGTTTACTTAGTAGCGTCTTTAGTTGTGCTTATCTCTACGGTCAAAGATTTCATTATTGCAATAAGAAAATAATTATTTTGTTAGTCCTATTTTAAACTCACAATAAAAACTATTGTGAGTTTTTTGTTTAAAAAATACTTAAAAATGAAAGCTATATCAATATTAAAATTGCTATTAGTTAGTATTCTATCAATCAGCTGTAATTCTAAACGCTCTAAAAATATTGTTTCAAATATTAGCCTTTTTGACTCTATAAAAAAGGTTAATTCAAATTATGGGCAATTTGAAGGAAGTGCTTTTATTGGAAATAATAGTGGAGATTGTTTTATGGTCTTGGAGAATGGGAAAAAAACTGGAGAGAATTACGAGAAAATCATTCGGCTTCGTTACCAACTTTATGAGAATGTAGTAGATGAAACATTTGTTGTGAGAGATTTGAATTTATTGAACTCCAAAACTTCAGAAATGGGACTTAAAAATCCTGATAAACATGCAAAACAATTCATTAAAGGTAAATTTAGAGGGCTGAAAAACTCCATTAATAATGGTAGAATAGCTGATAGCTATTCATCTGGTGAAGTGGTTTTTGCTATAGATTCCATCGGAAAAAACCTTAAGTATGTCATGATTGGCGATGGCAATTATTCATATCAAGGGAATATTAAATTAGATGATGAAAATCATCTGATAATAAAAAAGATATTCAATGATAATATTTCCAAAAAGGAAGAAGAAAACATAATTCAATCCTACAATAAAATTGAACTCATTTCCGACAAATTAGTTAAAATAAAGGCAAATTCATACAAATTTCTACTAAGTAGAGACACCATTTTTAATAATGGTAAGTTAATTAATAAGAATACTCCACAGAAAAAAAAATCTTTTATGGGGTTTAATGCTAATGAGACTCCTAAAAAAGATGAATTTGATTTTTACATAGAATCTACTATGGACAGTTTGTTTTCAGTTAAAATAAAAAACATTTCAAATTCTTTTGATTTTTACATTAACGATCGTTTTTATGGGCCTCGAATGAGTTCTACACAAGAACAAAAAATAATCTTTAACTTCTCAAGAGGGTCTTCATTGGGAGGCGACCCAGCTGATAGAAAATTTACCTCTAATTTTAAAAAGGGTGATGAAGTTAATTTTACTTTTAATTTAAAATTTAGTACTGACAACGTCCCCGAGAAATTTAAAAACAAAACCATGTATGATCTAATGAATAATCAGGATTTCTTAAGTATACTAAATAACGCCTTTGAATTACCCGCAATTCTTATCATGAGTAATGGCAGGGATTCTGAAGCTCTTGCAAAAATTTATTTTGAATTAGTAGATTAACTGATTTTTATGAGGTGTAATTGTTTTAATTTAAGTAGTTTCATTCGTGTCCGTATAAAAATATCCCCAAAACAAAAAATTATTTTTGAGGATAAATTGTACACCCAATTGAGTAATTTTCGAAGCAAAATCTCTGTTTTTTAAACAAACTTTTAGAATCTCTTTGAAAACAAAAAACCCGCAAACTAAGTTGCGGGTTCGACTGTACACCCTATTGAGTTATTTTCGAAACAATCGCTCAAACTTTTAAACAGCTTTTTAGAAATTTCCTAAAAATCAAACCCAAATTGCGTTTGATTTTTTAAGCGCCTGACGGCGCTGGTTTTAAAGACGGGGCTGCTTTTAACAGCCCCTTAAAGAGTATAGAGTCAAGATTTTAATCCCTAACAAAACGCATCGAAAAGCCGTTCTCCTCGTTATCGGCGTTGTTCCTGATCAGGTTACTCTGATAGTCGGACAGGGTGCGGTACCATGCGCCATTCGAATTGTACTCAGTGGAACTCCAAAAGAAAGCATTGTTAACCTCACTGCCGAACGAACCAAATCTGCTACGGTATCCCTCAGGGAAGGCGTTAAAACCGCTGCTGTTGTTTAAGCTTTGGTCGTCGCCTATTGCTCCTGTATTTGTTAAACTATACCAGCCTGTTGTGGAGGCCATCGCTTTGGCTATTTTGTTTCCTGTAGTAGTACCATCATAGTTATAACCATTGGCTATGAGATATTCTTCTAAAGTGGTCCATTCAGCATCTGTTGGTACGTGCCAGCCCTCAGGTGCAAATTCTTTATTTGGTGTATTTGGGTCATTGTCATGAATCCCAGCTACTGCATACCAATTGTAAAGTTTCCCTTTAGCAGGGTCATTATCATAATAACACCAAGCCCCTGTAGTGAGACTAGACCACTGTGTAGCATCTGTAACCTGTGGAATGGGTGTCCCATCACGATAGGTTTCCATAGCAGCATTTTCCACGGTCCATTGTTGTGTGCCATAGGTTAAATAATCGTATGTGTTGCCATCAATATCTGTAACTGTACCAGATTCATTAAATCCTTCATCTATTTCACCATCGCAATCGTTGTCTATACCATCCTCAATTTCTGTGGCGCCCGGGTTAATTTGAGCATTATTATCATCGCAGTCAAGGACTACCGTATAGCCATCATTATCTGCGTCAGATGAGTTTGAGGCATCTGCCCAAGCTGGAACTCCATTGATAATACTTAATACTTGGCCTTCCGTTCCTCCAGGTGGCAGTGATATCATGTAAGGGTCAGCTTCAGTTCCGCTGCCTGTTAAGGTTAAACCATCACCAACTGTGGTCACACCGCCTTGACCATCCTCACCATCGTTCCCAGAAGCCCCTTGCTCTCCTTGTGGGCCTGCTGTTCCGTCAGCTCCAGCTGGACCCTGTGGACCTGTAGCACCAGTTGGACCTGTAAAATCCGAAGTGGTAAAGGTGGTGTTGTCAGTATAAGTTATTGTAAATGTGCCATCACCATTATCTACTGTAGAAGAGATGCCTTTTCCATCTGCACCATCACTACCATTGGTACCATCAGCTCCAGCAACTCCTTGAATACCCTGAGGTCCTTGTGGGCCTGCAGGTCCTGTTGATCCCGTAGCACCTGTCTCTCCTTGAATGCCCTGTGGACCTTGAGCACCAGGCTCTCCTTGAGCCCCTACCAATGAGGCTAAAAACTCAGCTTCTGTTCCTGTGTTACCTGCACCTAACCAAATTTCATAAGCCGAAGAACCATCTGAACCATCTGTGCCATCACTACCATTAGTACCATCAGCTCCAGCAACACCTTGAATACCCTGAGGTCCTTGTGGGCCTATTGGTCCAGACATCCCAACACCTGTCCATTGTGTTCCATTATAAAAATAAAACCCTGTGGTTTGGTCAGTTTGATAGATCATTAATCCTGTTGCTGGGGAGCTTATAGCATCCCGTTGTGTTTCTGTTAATCTTGGAATGAGAATTCCTCCTGTAGTGGATTCAATATCTAATGCCGATGAGGCATCTGGTGTATTGGTATTGATGCCAACTTGTGCGTAGCTTAATACTGAAAAGAGGACTATGGTGAGTAGCGTAATTTTTTTCATCTTATTTTTTTATGATTTTAAACGTTGAGATACTGTTGTTTTCTGATTTTAATTGTAATAAGTAAACACCCGTTGGAAGGTCTATCACATTGAGTTGTTTTGAGCTAGATTCCAAAACACGTTGTCCGGCTACGTTGTATAGCGTAGATTGGTAATTGAGGTTGGATTTTATAAACAAATAGTCTGTAGCTGGATTGGGGTAGACTTTTACAAAGTCATTAATCTCTATGGGGTCTACACTTAGTGTGGCATTTACTGAACTGGCCGTAACAGTAGTAAAACTAATTAGTTCTGTATAGTCATAGCTTAAAGTGTTATTTGTTTGATCTATTGTTGGTAATACGTCTGTCCACACCCCATTAGCGTCCTGGACTTCCAAAAACAAGTCTGATTCAGAGATACCGTTAAGCTCACTCTCTTCATAACTAAAACTAACAACTCCTAAGTAGTCTGACAGTACTTCTGTCATTGTATATACTCTATTGATACTGCTATTATCCCCTAAAACAATAGGCGTTGATGTACGATCAAATACATTGGGACCAGCAATAGTGTATGTAGCACTTGGTTCTAACTCAAGACCGTCTATTGTTACTGAACTGTTGGCATTTATAGTTATACTACTGCCGTTAGCAACTGTAAGGTTTTGTGAAAACCCTAAACTACTAATAAGCAAAGCGGAGAGTAGGAGTAGTTTTTTCATTTTAATTAAATTGGTTCAAATATTAATAATAAATTATCTCTTAATCGCAAAACCAGTTAGCACACCAAAAATACCTGTTCCAAAAATTTTAAGTTTATTGTCTAAAGACAGTTTTCTTAATTTTTTATTTTCTTTTTCCAATGCCTGGTTTATTTCTTTTTGCATTTTAAGCTCCTCTGCTTGGTCGGCATTAATTGCTTTTTGTTCTTTTAGCTGGTATGTAAGTTCGTGATTATCATTTTGGATTTGAATGCGATGATTCATTTCCATCTCTACCCTAAATTCTGCATTTTCGATTTGGACTGCTAATTTAGCATTTTTCTTTTTTTTAAGTCGTAGATTTTCAGCTAATTTTTCTTCTTTTGGAGAAAGCATGCCTATGTAATCGTATTGGTTTTTAAAACACATCACCAAATTGTACATAAATTCTGATAAAGTCACCTTGTACTTTTCAGCCAAACGTCTTAGCATAATCTTTTCCTCAGCCGCTACTTTTAGGCTGATGGTCATGTTTCTGTACTTTTCATTTTCCATAACTTTAAAATTTTGGTTTAAATTAGTAGGTATACCTATAAAAGCTCCCTGAGGTATACTGTTAGGTAGACCTCGTAGCCTTTATTTTTAATGCCTGTTTCAAGGCATTTTATTTTTCAAATATACAAATTATTGTACATTATTTTTGTTTTTTGTATATTTTTTTTACATTTGTGTAAAGTTTATTTATGAACAGAGATTTAGATTTTAAAAAAGACTTGTTGGGCCAGCGTTTTACACTGCCTAAGTATTTTGGTGTTAGCCCTCGTATGGTGACTTATTGGAAAACGAAAGAAGTGCTTCCTTTTTTTGATGCTGGTAAAAAAGCCAAAATGAATGTGCCTCAAGCCTTATGGCTATGTTTAGTTGACGAGCTTAGTACTTTTGGTATCAACACTACAAAACTTGCTGAGCTTGCTAAAATGGTTTGGGATGAACCGCGCAAAAAAGGGTATTTTAAATCCAAGCTCGAAAGGCATATTACTTTTTTGAAAAAGCAAAAGGTTGTTGATGCGTCATTAGGGGTTTATGAATCTATTTTGAACGATCCGCTTTTACTTCATTTTCATGGGATGGAGATAAACCCATTTTCCGATGCTGTTATTGATAGCATTTTAATTGACAAAAAGCCGATGTCGTTTTATTACTTTCCTAAGACAGGAGAGTATCACATAAGAGATGGTAATAAAGCCATTACAGAAAAGTTTTTAGAGATGATAAACGATAAGGCTTATATGTGTATTCCTCTTATGCCCTTTATAGAGCAGATAGTATCTGTTGAGTTTCAAAGGGTGAATAAAGATATTGTATACCTCAGCCAAATAGAAAATCAAATTCGAGAGATTATTATGTTTAAGTCTCCAAAGTACATTGAGCTACTTATAGACAATGATAACATCAAACCGCTTATCATTCGTGAAGACCATAAAAAAGCCAAGCAGCTGGCGGATTTCTTTTTAAACAACAAGCTCCCCAAAACAGCTAGGCTACTTATTGAGCCAAGAGCGCAAGACAATTACAAACTAACCATCTTAACCAAATAGTATGAAGCATTTTGTATCACCACATCAGTTCCTGCCATGTCAGCCTGATCAACACAGCGTAAGGGGCGGCCCACCACCTACTTGCCACACAAGGCGATGCAAATTGAAAAAGCAACACGGATTTTAAATCGAAATAGAAAAGAGAAATTTTCAAGGAAAGAAGTAGAAGAAATAAAAGCGTTTTTAGAAAACTATTCTAAAATTATATTACATAACATGCTAAACGAAAACTAAATGAAAAATGTCATTTTATATGTTCGGGTTTCCACAGACGAACAAGCAGACAAAGGGTTTTCACTCAGAGACCAAGAAGAAAAATTACTTAAATACTGTAATGACAATAGGCTAAATATTGTTTCGATTTTTAGAGAAGATTATTCTGCCAAAAC